>FWPU01005771.1_pt1 | contig 26104 bp, 24 predicted proteins | sample 2228361 | NCBI WGS metagenome assembly FWPU01 (sample SAMEA103939777, study PRJEB20133) | metagenome | reverse complement strand
CGGTTCACAAAACGGGTTATGGCTTTGCCCAGGCGGCTTGCACCGGTAATTTCCTTCAGGGCATCAATGGTTCCGTCAAAGCGCAAAACACCATCCTGCATAATCAGGGCTTCAGTAGCCAGCTCGTCCAGGTCGTTCATAATGTGCGAGGTAATAACGATAAGTTTGCCTTTTTTGCATTCATGCAGAATTTTACCCTTAAGGGTTTCAACTGCTACGGGATCAAGGCCGGCAGTGGGCTCATCCAAAAAAAGAACGGGGGGATTGAACAAAAATGCAAGGGCAGCGCTTACTTTTTGCCGTGTGCCACCGGAAAGGGTATACATGCGCTTATCAAACAAGTTGCGCAACCCAAAAGCATCTATCAATTCATCATCTATATGATGTGATGATTTACGTATGGTTTTCATCATATCAAAAAGCTGTCCCAGCTGCATATTATCGGGATATCGGCCGATTTGGGGCATATACCCGATTTTCTCGCGATACTTCCAGCTTCCCTTTATATCTACTCCGTTCACGGAAATAGATCCGGAATCCGGAAGCACCATACCCAGCATACTTTTTATGAAAGTAGTTTTGCCTGAGCCGTTCGGGCCAATAAGCGCATAGGTTTTTCCTGGTTGAAACGAGGTAGTTATACTGCGCAACACCTCAAGTTTGCCAAAATTCTTTTTAAGCTGATGAACGGTAATCATAAGGTTTCATTCGGGGGTAATTATCCTTCAGGTTTTCGGGTGTAATTACCGGCAGGGCTTTTTCAGCCCGGTCGAGCAAAAACACCATAAAACTACGCCACAAAAAAACAGCAGCCGGAACGCGTTCAACTACCATACTATAAAGGTTTACCGGGCGGTAGGGAACATCGCCAATCTGATCCAGATTCAAATCATAGCCCTGGTACTTATCCCAGTAGTTGCCGTCAATATTATTCAAGACCAGCGTTCCGTTGGTTGCCAGATCGAAGGTGTTTGATAAAAAATTGTTTTGGGTAAAGGTATTGTCATCGCAGTTGGCCTGCAACCTTATGCCATATCCGTTAAGCTTAAAGATATTACCCTCAAAACGCGTACGGCTTACCCCTTCCAGGTAAACTGCTATGGTGTTTTTTATAAAGGCATTTTGTTTTACTTCGCTATCGCTGATGTCTTTTAGCAGTAAGCCAAAAACGCTGTTCCCTTCACTGTGTTCGAATTTATTATACTCCATTTTAACACTATGGGTATACATAACAGCCACGCCGGCTCCGTTTTTACTGAACACATTGTTTCGGTATTCGTCCCGGTGTGAAAACATGAAATGCAGCCCATACCGCATATTGTTAATGCATTGGTTGTGTTCAATAAGCGATTGGGTAACGAATTCAAAATATATACCATCGCGATGCCGGGTGATGTAGTTGTTCCGGATAATTGCATCTGTGCATTGCCAGAGGTGTATTCCGTTTCCGGTTTCATATTCTTTTCGCTCATTGGCCCTGAATAAATTGTTTTCAATAACGCAGGCTTTGGTATTCGATACATGAACACCAAAGTAAGTGCCTATAAAGCGGTTGTTAAATATCCGAAGATAATCGGCACCAATGGCTTCCACTCCTGCCAGATCGTTTACACTGGAAATGCCTGTATTGATAAGCTCAAATCCGGTTATGGTAACATTACCTGCTGTTACGGAAAAAATCTGATGTTTGCCCTCACCGTCAAGAACCGGAAAACCCATTCCCACTAAAGTAAGGGGCTTTGAAATTTTTATGTTATTGCTGGTGTACCTTCCGGGTAAAACCAGTATGGTATCGAAAGGTGCTGCATGTTCTATAGCTTCTGATATGGAACTATACGGCTGTTTAGCCCCAACCCTGATGCATCCGCACCAAGCAGAATGGCAAATAACCAGCAATAAAGCCCCTATAAACCTGTTCATCTTATGTTTTCTTGTATTGTTGTATTGACTAATGACTATTTGTTTACTTAAACTGTGCTACCACTTCACCCCAGGTAAGGTAGATAGCTCCCCATTGTTTTTGATATACATCTTTATCGGCCTCAAACTCAAAAGCAGCTATGCTGCCAGCCATGGGGCTATGCACTTCCGGCGACTTTAGGTAAAAAGCCTGGGTGGCATCAGTCAGTTGGCCAGGCCGGGAATAGTCGATAACCAACCGGTAGGCTATTTCGGCATCGTTCAAAAATCCTGAGTTAAGAAAATTCACCATGCAGTTCAGATCATCAAATTTGTACACTTTACCTTTCCGGGTTACCACCTCGCCACCAAACTTACTATCTATTAACGTCATTTTACAAGTTTGGCAAATATCGGTACCGTAATTCAACGGCTCGGGTTTTACAGTGCACCCGGCACAAACAAGGGTTGCCAAAAGAATTATTACCGAAAGTTGCTTCATGCTTTTAATTTTGAGAATTTAAACCATTCGAGCAACAAAAAAGCAATTAACACCAGTCCGATAATAAAAAACAGCCATCCGCCGGCATCGGGGCCGGAGTAGGCGGTGAAGTTCAGCAATTGTTTATACCCGATTAACGGGGGCTGGTACGCCATACCCGGAACAACTATTGGCGCGTTTGGATCCAGGTTATGTCCGTAATTATACCCCCACAGGTAAAAATCGACCAGCGCAGCCACCCCTGCAACAATAATCACAAGTATATATACCAGTAATCCTGCCCGACGGTTAAACGCGGCTGCCAGAAGGCCGATGGCCACTATACCGGCAAGAATGTATTTCATGAAAGAAAATTCCGGAAACATGGATAATTCGATAGGACGCATGCCGATATAGTGGTTTAATGCGCTGATAATTTTTACATCTCCGGTAATGTTGTCAATCCATATCTTCATTTCAAGCCCTTCGGGGTATTGGGGAGCCCACATAAGTATTTGCCACAACGGGATGTAAAATGCGCTTATCATGGCAAGAGCACTTATCAGGATTACGATGCGGGTGGTAGGATGAATTTTTTTCACAGCGGTTAAGTGTTAGTTTTGTTTAACCCTGGTCCGTCCCGCCTTTTGGGCGGGACGGTAACAGGGAGGAAACCTGCAAACTATGAAGAGGTACCTGCGTGGTTACTGCTTTTCGGCAGCGGGTTCTCCGGTTGAAAATTTAAGAGGCGTGCCGGAACCAGCCGGAGAAACGCGGGCGTAACCCTGCATTTCCTGGTGGAGTGCCGAGCAGAAGTCAGTGCAGTAGAACGGGTAAATTCCCGCTTTTTGGGGCTTCCATAACAGGGTTTGCGTTTCGCCAGGCATGATGAGCAATTCGGCATTTAGTGCACCTTTAATGGCAAAGCCGTGCGGTACATCCCAATCCTGCTCCAGGTTGGTTACATGAAAGTACACGTTATCGCCTACCCGCAGTCCTTCAATGTTATCGGGCGTAAGGTGCGAGCGGATGGCCGTCATATACACATGCACATCGTTGCCTTTGCGCTCTACCCTTGCCATTTTTTCGCCTTTGGCTGCGTAAGGGTGCTGGTTTTCCTCAATGGGATATATTTTCACCGACTTGTCTTTAAGTATGGCAGCAGGTATGGCTTCGGCATAGTGCGGTTCTCCAATAGTAGGAAAGTCAAGCAGCAGCTGCATCTTGTCTCCGTCAATGGAATAGAGTTGAGCACTCTGGCAAAGTTCCGGGCCGGTAGGCAGGTAGCGGTCTTTGGTAATCTTGTTATAGGCAATTACATATTTACCGTGTGGTTTTATGGTGGGCCCACCCGGAACACACAGGTGGCCTATTGAATAGTAGGTTGGCACGCGGTCCAGCACCTCAAGGCTTTTTACATTCCATTTCACTATTTCGGATGAAACGAAGAACGAAGTATAGGCATTGCCATTGGCATCGAACTCGGTGTGCAACGGACCCAACCCCGGTTTTTGCACCTCTCCATGCAAGGCCGACTGATATTTGATAATTGGAATACCCTGAAATTCGCCTTCAAAATCCTGGTTGGCTATAGCCTGCTGCATCTTACTAAACGAAAACACGGGCATTACAGCAGCCAGTTTACCACTGCCCACAATGTACTCGCCTGTAGGGTCAACATCGCAGCCATGAGGTGATTTCGGACAGGGCAGGAAATACACAATACCGGGCAGTTCCATTACATCAAGTACCGTAACCTCTTCCAGAATAGTGCTGGAAGCACTGTGGGTTTTTTCGTCATAAACGTTGTGGGCATAGCGAACCTTTTCGGTCTTACCCTTTCCGGCAGCAAGGTATTCTTCGGCCTTTTTCCAATTAACAGCCATTATAAAATCCTTGTCGTTGCGCGAAGCATTAACCTCCAGGAGTGTATAAGCCTGTTCGGTATTGTAACAGGAGAAGAAAAACCAACCGTGCGATGGTCCTTTACCGGCACGACTTAAATCGTAGTTAAAACCCGGTGTGCGCAGTTGAAAGGCAATATTCATCCGCCCGGTTTTCGGATCAACTTTTATAAAGCTTATGGTACCCTTAAAGTTTTCTTTGTAGGAGCTAATGGGTACATCGCGGTTCTCGCCCACCGGAACACTAAAACGAGTGCCGGCAACCACATATTCGGTATTTTCAGTAATAAAAGGCGAAGAGTGATTTCCTCCGCTGTTAGGCAACTCAATAATTTCAACCGTACGAAATGTTGACAAATCAATGCGGGCTACGCGTGGTGTATTGTTGGCATTGCCAAACACCCAGCGGCCATCATGTTCGCCATTGGTGGTTGAGAGGGCCGGATGGTGAAAATCATCCCACGGCACAAAACCGTGCGATGTATTGAGCATGGGTTTGGTTTCTTCGCTATAGCCATATCCGTTTTCCGGATTTACCGAGAAAACCGGAATATTTCTGAACAACCTGCCTGAAGGTAAACCGTAAACGGCAAGTTGTCCGTTGAATCCTCCCGAAACAAAATTGTAGAATTCATCATATTGTCCAGGTGCAACGTAAACTTTCGAAGCAGCCCCACCGGTAGTAACACCGGCAGGTCCCTGAGGCTTACAGCCGCCCGATAACATTATTATGGCGGCAGCCAGCATAACATAAAAATTGTGTTTTTTCATAATCATATTGGGTTAGAATTTCATATTTATTTATCAGACGGAAGTAACACGGCATCTACTACATACACCACCCCATTAGAAGCCTCCACGCTGCCAATAACATTGGCAGATCCGTTAACTGTTATCTTGCCGTCGGCTGTCCTGTTCAGGGTAATATTTTTGAGGTTTACCTGGTTGAGCGTCATACCGTCGGTAATCTGGCTTTCGGTTATCTTACCCACATATACATGATACTCCAGGATGTCGCGAAGCTTTCCTTTGTTTTCTGGTTTGAGCAAATCATCAAGAGTACCTGCCGGCAATTTGTCAAATGCCTCATCAACAGGAGCAAAAACGGTAAACGGCCCTGCGTTAGCCAGTGCATCGACATATTCAGCTGCTTTAAGCGCTGCCACCAGGGTTTTATGCACATTGGAATTTGCAGCAATGCGAACCACATCAGGTTTAGAGGTATTATCCACAACTGATGCCTGGCCGCCCAAAGGCGGTGCCGTTTCGGCAGGAATATTTTCTTGAGACTGCCGGGATGAACAGCCCAGCAGCAGCGTTAAAGGGATAATGAAATAGAGTTTCATATAAATAAGGGTTAAGGGTTTCTACTGCTCACCATCATTCTGCCGCATAAACTCCAAAATGTCGCGGGCATCGCCAATCGACACATTTTGATTGGGCATGCGGGTTAAACACAGTTCCAACAGTTTCTGCGCTTCCGGGTCCTGATCCAGCATCACATCAACGTTTGTAATCATGTTCATAATCCACTCGGGTTTGCGCTTTTTGGTTATGTCTTTCCAGCCAGGTCCTACCACGCGCTGATCATCCAGCCTGTGGCAAGCCTGGCATTTCATTTCATAGATATCTTTGCCACGTTTAACCCGTTCCTGATCCAGCGGTGTGGAAAGGGTAACATGTTTAACAGGGCCTATGCCTTTGGTTGGATCTGCCACCGATTCTACCGCACTTGAAGTGCTTTTTTTACTGTTCTCTTCAAATTTTGGCTTTTCGGGTGAGCAGCCAACCACCCAAACCACACTTGCTGCCACAGCAATTTTTAACAGGTGTTTCATAAACATTTTTTGTTTTCAATTGCAGTTCAAGGTAGCGGCACTGCCACGGGTAACCTATGAGGGTCGTCAGCCGGAAAGGTGATTAAAGTCACACTACAGGCGGGCATTGCATCTAAAACCAGGCAACACTCGTCCAAATATTTCATTTCATATATTGCACCATGAACGCTTCTTCAGAATCTTTCAAATCTTCACCGGAAGAAGCCCCTTCGCGCAGGCTGGCCCATTACCATGAGGTGCTGATCAGGGTACACCGCAATCCGGCACTGTATCAGCCGGATATTCAGAAAATTTATGCCCTTGTCTGCCAGACAGCCGCCCAAACGCTGGGTATAAGCCGGGTAAGCATCTGGACGCTCGAAAAGCAGAACACCACCCTGGTGAGGCGTTACCTGTACGAAGCAGATGGCATGACCGATGAAATTGCCGAGTTGCAGCAAACCGATTACCCCGCCTATTTTTCAGCCATCCGCCAAAAACCGTACATACCGGCCAGCGATGCCTGTACCCATCCCGACACCGCTGAGTTCAGCGAAAGCTATCTGAAACCCCTGCGCATCCGGTCGATGTTAGACTGCCCGATATTAACCAATCAGGAAGTTACCGGTGTAATTTGCTGCGAGCACCAGGAGCATTACCGGGAATGGCTGCCCGAGGATGCCTTATTTATTCAGTCGCTGGCCGATTTGCTGGCCATTGTGCACCAGAACATCCGGATTTTACAGCTGAACAGAGAAATAAGAAATCAGAATTTTCAACTATCGGAAAAGAACCGTGAAATTGCGCAACTCAATGAAGAACTAACAGCGGCAAACGAAGAGCTGGCTCGTACCAACCGAAACCTGGAAGAGGCTGTACGGCAGCGCACCGCAGAACTTGAAAGACAAAACCTTCAGCTTACCGAATACGCTTTTATTAATTCACACCTTCTGCGCGCACCTGTTGCCCGCGTGCTGGGACTGCTTCAACTTATTCAGTTGGAAGATTTACCTGTGCGCGACCGCCAGTTGATAGACGCTCTGTTTACCACTACGCAGGAGCTGGATACCCTGGTACGCGAAATATCGGAGATGCTTTACAGCGGCCACCCCATAAGCCGCGACCTTGTTAAGCAAATTGTTAAAAAAAATCTGGATAGACCCAAACAATAAGCCTGCCTTATCATCGAGGCTTATAATCTTTAGTCGGCTGCCGGGCATTATCCTCAAACAACATTCTTACCGAAGGTGTGAAGGTATCATCGAACTGCCCGTTTTTCATGCTCCAGAAAAATACAATCAGAAACACAACGGCTACCAAAACACTAATACCGATAAGCAGCACAATTACCATCATAATTTTTGACTTTTAAAGTAACGGTAAAACGTATATTGTACCGAAACAGTGGCAAATACCACCACACTTATGCTGCTTACCGGCATAAGTATGGCAGCCACCAGCGGGGTAAGTTTTCCGGTTACAGCAAATGAAAGCGTTATGGCGTTATATAAAAAAGAGATACCAAAACCCGCTTTTACCAGCTGCATGGATTTTTTTGCCAGCAGCACAAACCTATCGAGATAACCCAGCTTGTCGCCCTGCAATATGGCATCACATGCAGGTGTAAATACACCGGCATCATCGGTAACAGCCACCCCTGCATCGGCTTGTTTTAAAGCCCCTGCATCATTGAGGCCGTCACCCACCATAAGTACTTTTTTACCTTCGGCCTGCAGGCTGCTTATGTAGTTCAATTTGTCATAGGGTGTTTGGTTAAAAAGAAGCGGAGCCGCCTCACCCAGCAAACTGCGCATGCGCAGCCTGTCGGTGTCGTTATCCCCCGAAAGTAACGCCACCGGTGATTTCCAGCGGCTTACCGCTTCTTTTATACTGCTGCGGACCGAGGTGTCGGTTACAAAATACCCGCGAATATGTCCGTCAACCGACACATAGACAGAGGTTGCCGGCTCGTCAGCCGGAACGGCACCCGCAAACTGTGCCGACCCCACGCGAAACAGGTGGCCCCCGCAATACCCTTCAAGCCCCTTGCCCGGAATTTCATTAAAACGAGTGATCATTAATCTTTCGTTTGTTTCGGGCAGTGAAGCAGCTATTAGCGCACTTAACGGATGGGTGGAGTAACTACAAAGCTGTTGCACCACATATTTCTCGTTTGGGGTTAAATTGCTTCCTATCCATCTAATCGATCCGGCTTTGCCATGAGTTAATGTACCGGTCTTATCGAATACCCACATATTTACGGAAGCCAGGCGTTCCAGTACATCGGCATTTTTAAGGTAAAATCCATTCCTGCCAAACAGTCGCATCATGCTGCCCAGTGTAAAAGGTACCGTTAATGCCAGCGCACATGGGCAGGCCACTACCAACACCGAGGTTATCACAAGCCATACCTGGCCGGGGTTATGAAGGTACCAGAATACACCGGTTATTAAAGTTATGAACAGCACAGCCCACGTAAAACGACGGGCTGCTGTATCAATAAGCCGGCGATAACGGCTTTCTCCGCGCTTTTTGAAAATATCGTGATTCCACAGACTGGTAAGGTGGCTTTGCGAAGTCTTTTTTTCAATCTTCAGTTCAATGGGTTGTCCAAGCACCCGCCCACCGGCAAAAACCCTGTCACCGGCAGCAACCGAAACAGGTTTCGACTCCCCTGTTACAAAACTGTAATCCACAAAGGCGCTCCCACGCAGCACCAGGCTGTCGGCAGGTATTATCTCCATGTTGCGCACGCGTATCACGTCATCCACCTCCAAATCATAAATCACCACGGGCTTCCAACCTTTCTGTTCTTTTCGATATATGGCAAGAGGGAAAAAAGAAGCATAGTCGCGATCAAATGCCAGATTCCGGTAGGTTTTCTCCTGAAACCACCGGCCTACCAGCAGAAAGAACACCAGCCCTGTAAACGAGTCGAGATAACCTGGTCCGTACCCTGTAATAATATCGTAAAGGCTTCGTGCGAACAATGCTAACAAACCAAGGGCTATAGGAAAATCGATATTTATTTGCCGTTGCCTGATGCCCGTTATAGCCGACTTCAGGTAGTCTGCACCACTGTACAGCAATACCGGCACCGAAAGCCCAACATTAAGCCATGAAAAAATGCGGGCCATGTTATCCGAATCCTCCATGCCCAGGTATTCCGGAAAACTAAGCAGCATAACGTTGCCAAAGGCAAAGCCAGCCACTGCCAGTTTAAGGATAAGCGACCGGTGTGCAGTGTGGTTGAATGAGGTGGCAGGATTTTGCAAACGGATTACAGGGGGGTAACCTATCGAACTCAACAGGGCGGCCAGCATACCTAGTGTTATCTTTTCGGGTTGAAAATCAATGGTAACGGTTTTTCGGCCAAAATGAACCTGTGCGTTCAAAATGCCAGGATTTAACTTATGCAGATTTTCGAGCAGCCAGATGCACGAAACACAATGTATGGCGGGGATGTACCATTCAACCCGGGCAAAATCGTGCGAGTCGAACAGCAACAGCTTTGTCCTAACAGACGGATCGTTCAGGCTTTCAAATTCACCGACATCCACCGGAAATTTTTGCTGCTGCCCCGGATTTTTCTCCAGGTTATAATACATGCACAGGTTGTTAGCGCTGATAATCTGGTAAACCGACCGGCAGCCGGCACAACAGAATTGGTGCCCGTCGTGTTCCAGAGGTTCATCACAGGCTTGCCCACAGTGATAGCACAGCGTCTGGTCAGATAGATGAGGCTTAGGCAAAGCAGCAACCATGAATTTACTTTTTAAGCGAATAGGTCCAGATGGGGCAATCCACATGGTTTACCACATCTTCGGCTATGCTTCCTGCCAGCACATGCGCCACACCTCTGCGGCCATGTGTACCCATGGCTATCATATCGGCACCGATTTCATGAGCAAAGTTTATTATTCCCGACTCTTCGTAGGGATCGTTATAAATGTTAATGGTATAGTTCTTAAGCATAAACCTTTTGGCAAAGGCTTCCAGCCGCTCACGGGTAATCCGGTCGGGTGTAAAGTTGGTGGGTGTATTAATCCATACAATATGCAGGGTAGCTTTAAAAAAATCCTGCAGGGCTTTTATTTTCAATAACAGGTTTTCCTGCTTTTCGGTGTGAAGGGTATTTGGAAATAGGATATTTTTAATGGTCTCGGCCGGCACATATTTCTTAACCGCAATGACTGGTACGGGCGATCTGCGCACCACTTTTTCGGTGTTGCTTCCCACCAGAATTTCGCGGGCGCCGCTTGCCCCGCGGGTTCCCATCAGCACCAGATCGATGGCGTTGGCTTGGATGTAATCTTGAAGCATTTGAAAAGTGCCGCCAAACAATATCTGCGTTATAATTTTATCGCCCTGAACAGCATGCTTGGAAGTGAGTTTTTTAAATTCCTTTTCGGCCTTTTCGCGAAATTCTTTAACCAGTACTTCTTCAAATGAATAAACCGGCATAAAAACAGGCTCGTGTACAACTGGAAGCTCCACAACATGCACCAGATGAATTTTACCCTTGTTTTTTCGGGAAATGTCCAGCGCAAAGCGAAATGCCTGGCGAGCCTGTTCAGAAAAATCGCATGGTACGAGTATGTTTTTCATTCTTCGGAGGGGATAAATTCTGCCTAAAAGTAGATTGCCCGCCTGCAACCGGGGCTGATAGCGGTCACTTCATGGCATGATTTCAGTCAGCACCAGAGGTAAATGTCTGGCCCACACCGAAGAGGATTACAAACAAAAGGGTGCTCAACGCCAGCTGCCGCAGCCAGGGGTCCAGCTCTGTATCGGGCTTTTTGAATACAGCCCTAACGTTTTGAAAAAACAACGGTGCAACAAGCAAAAAAAGCCATTGTACCGGATGCTGGTATTGTTTAATAACGTAAATAGCTGCCGCCACAAGCGCTGCAGTTACCACGGTGGCGTGATACAAATTGCCTGCTTTACGGCCAAAGCGCACGGGCAGGGATTTCTTTCCGGCAAGGGCATCCGACTGCCGGTCGCGCAGGTTGTTAATGTTCAGCACCCCTACGGCCAGCAATCCGCAACTTAACGCCGGCCAAACCATATCCGGGTGAAAAGAACGGGTAAACAGGTAGTTCGAGCCTATAACTCCGGTAAAACCAAAAAAGAAAAGCACTGAAATATCGCCCAATCCGGCGTAGCCGTATGGCTTTCGTCCTGCCGTATAGGTTATGGCCGCCACTATGCTCAACATACCCAGGCATAAGAACACCAGCCAGTGAAGGAGGTCGCGCTCAAAAGCCACCCACAGCAGGGCCACCCCCGACAGGAAGCTTAGAGCGGTACAGGCGACAATCATATTGCGCATCTGCAAGGGGGAAATTAACCCGCTTTGCACCGCGCGCCGGGGGCCGGTACGCAGGGCATGGTCGGCACCATGTATAAAGTCGCCATAGTCGTTTGCCAGGTTGGAAAGGATTTGCAGCAACACGGTGGTAAGCAGGCACAGGGCAAACAAATTCCACCGGAAAGCATTTTGTGCAAAAGCCAGAAAGGCTCCCATGCCCACGCACGACAAGGCCAGCGGGAGGGTACGCAGCCGAAAGGCTTTTATCCAGGGTTTAAGCGGCATGGTTAACGTTTTGGCCGCAAAATAACATCCAGCGAAAACTTTCCCGGCCCGGCAAGAAAAATTGCCACAAACGGTACGAGGAATGAAAAGGCATGTTCGCGCTCCATAAATGGCTGCCCGTTATGTCCTATAAAAATTGCAAACAGCATATTTACAATGGCCGGAACCAACGCAATGCGCGTATAAAAACCTGCCGCCACCAGCACCGGACAAACCAGCTCGGCTGTTATGGTAAGCGCCAGGGTAACATCAGACCCAATATGGAAAGGGTCGGGCCAGTAAGCAGCTTTTTCTTCAAAATGTACCAGCTTATCGTACCCATAATATACCATGAATAACATGAACAGCCGGATAAGCAACAAGGCCGTGTCGGTTGAATACGGTGCCGGGTTAAGCAGTGGCCTGAGCATAGCAATAGAGCTTACCGCTGAGAAGAGCTGGCGGCAAGTATTTCCTGAAGCAAAGCTTCGTCAAGCGGCTGTACGCCGGACTTAAAAAACTTTACTGTTTTACCATCTTCATACACCAGATACTTTGCAAAATTCCAGTCAGGCTTATAACCTGTTTGGGCATGCAGCCAGGCATACAGCGGATGGCGGTCGCTTCCTTTCACAGAAATTTTTTCGAACATCTGAAAGGTAACCCCGTAGTTTTTCTCACAAAAGGCAGCTATTTCCTTATTGGAGCCCGGCTCCTGCCACAGAAAATTGTTGGACGGAAAGCCCAGCACAACCACCTGTTTACCGTATTGCTCGTGTAATTTCTGCAGCTGCGCATACTGCGGTGTTTTTCCGCACCGGGAAGCCGTATTTACAATCAGCAGCTTTTTGCCGCGGTACCGGTTAAAGTGAATTTCGGTTCCATCCAGAGCACGCGCAGTAAAATCATAAACTGTGGATTCATCGGGCATGGTACTGCTTTTGTTATTCTTTAATTTACCCGATAAAAATGCACCCAGCGACATAACCGCAATAACCGGTAGTATAATTTTTATTAACTTAATTGAGCGCATCCAGAATCTGCGGGTCCAGTGGCTTTACCTTCGAAGGAAAAAACTTTACGGTGCCATCGGGCTTAACCAGATACTTGCAAAAATTCCAGGTGGGTTCCTGGCCGGTTTGCTCTTTAAGCCACCTGTACAGCGGGTGCTGGTCATCGCCCTTTACCGATATTTTTTCGAACATCTGAAACTTAACTCCGTAATTTTTCTGACAGAACTCGGCAATTTCGGCATTGGTGCCCGGCTCCTGATTGCCAAAGTTATTGGCCGGAAAACCCAGCACCACCACTTTATCGCCATAATTTTCATGCAGTTTTTCCAGTTCGGCATACTGGGGCGTATAGCCGCATTTGGAGGCTACATTTACCAGCAGCAGGTTTTTGCCTTTGTAGCGGCTAAAATCAATCGGCTCGCCATCAATGGAATTCATTTTAAAATCGTACACCGATGTAATTTGTGTTAGCATAATGAACATTAGCAGTATTGAGGTTTTCATGGTGCCTTATGGGTTGATTCGGAAAGTAAAACAATACAAAGTAACAAAAGGTTTTAAAAAACCGAGCTCTCTTCAGGATGAAACGATGTCGGTTTTATGTACGCGGAATATAAACACCCGGTGCCCGCGGTAAAGGGTTTCTTTTTCGGGTTTCATGCCGTTGTTGCGGGCCACCTTTTGCGAGGCCGTGTTGGACAGGGCTATGATGGAAATAAGCGAACCGGCCAGGTGGTTAGCAAAGGCAAAGTTGCGGCAGGCTATTGCCGCCTCGGTGGCAAAGCCCAGCCCCCAGTACCGGGGCAGTATGGAATAGGCTACTTCCAGCTCTGTAACCCCGTCAACCTCCTGCACCAGCAATCCGGCATGGCCAACCAGTTTACCCGTACTCTTATCTGCAAGTGCATTCATGCCGCCAAGATTGGAGGCGTACCGTTCGGCCTGGCGGGCGTACCATTTCCGGCATTCTTCTTCAGGGGCAAGTCGCTCTCCGGGCCAGTGCTGCCAGGCGCGGGCATCGGCAAAGAACGGAAGCCAGTCGTTAAAGTCGGCAAGGCTCACCGCCCTGAACCAAAGCCTTTTTGTTTCAAGGGGATGAACCAGGTACTTCATGGGTGTGCTTGGATTTACGGTTGGGAACTTCTTTTCTCAAGACATACCACATTTTCCACATGTGCCGTATGCGGAAACATGTCGACCGGCTGCACGGCGCTAACCCGGTATAATTCTGACAGCATTTTAACATCGCGTGCCTGGGTAGCCGGATTGCAGCTTACATACACTATTCGCTTTGGCGCCACCTGCAACAACATGCGGCAAATATCGGGATGCATGCCTGCGCGTGGCGGGTCGGTAATAACCACATCGGGGCGCCCATGTTGGTTAACAAATGTTTCTCTAAGCAGGTCTTTTATGTCGCCTGCATAAAATTCTGCATGTTCCACATTATTGAGCCGGGCATTTACGCGTGCATCCTCAACAGCCTCTTCTACATATTCCAGCCCGATAACCTTGCGGGCTCCTGCAGCCACATAACAGGCAATGGTGCCGGTGCCCGTATACAGGTCGTATACCAGTTCATTGCCGGTGAGGGCGGCCATCTGCCAGGCCGTTTTATATAACGTTTCGGCCTGCTTCGGGTTGGTCTGGTAAAACGATCGGGGACCGATGCGGAACCGAAGCTGTCCGCCGCCTTCCGGGCGGTTCATAACCTCTGTAATCCAGGGAGACCCTTTCCACAACCGGAGCTCTACATCAAGAAAGGTGTTATTGCGCTTGGTGTTTACGCCAAATATTAAAGAAGTGATCTGCGGAAAGCGCTCGGCAAGGCCGTTCATTAACAGGCTCAGCCATTCTTGGTGGTGGTGGGCTACCTGTATGATCACCATAACTTCACCGGTGGTGGTGGTGCGTACGGTAACCGTACGGAGGTAACCGCTTTGGTTGCGCAAATCAAAAAAGGGTATGCCGTGCTTAAGGGCTATTTCTTTCACCGCAAGCCTCATGGCATTGCTGGGCTCAGGCTGCAGCCAGCAGTGGTCCACATCAAACACCTGATCGAACCTTCCGGGCACATGAAAGCCAAGCCCCGGCTCAGCAGGAATTCCAGTATTTTCCTTTAAATGCTTCAGCTCATCCGGTGTAAACCACCTTCGGTGGGTTGCTGTAAAATCCAGCCTGTTGCGATAATATTGTATGACTTCTGAGCCAATAATTGGCCTTACATCGGGCAGCGCAACACCCGCTATGCGCTCCAGGTTATCGATAACCTGTTGCTGCTTGTATTGCAGCTGCACCTCATATGAGATGTGCTGCCACACGCAGCCCCCGCAATAGCCAAAGTGCCGGCAGAAAGGTACAGCGCGTATAGCTGCCGGCTCAACCAGCTTCACCAGGGTGGCCTCGGCATAGCTGCGCTTTACCCGGTAAATGCGTACGTGCACCACATCGCCAGGGGCCACACCCTCAACAAACACTACCCGGCCATCATGGCGCGCCACACATCGCCCCTCAGCTGCCATGCTTTCAATCTTCAGGTTTTCGATTATATCGCCCTTTTTCATAGCCACCGGCAAAGATGGGCTTTTTAATGTTTACTCAGCCTATTTTGTATTTTTATGGGAAAGAAAACCATGCGCGGCATTTTATTATTTCTTGCAGTTCTGATTTTGTGTACCAGCGCCTATGGCTCGCATATTGTAGGCGGTGAATTTGAAATACTGCACGTAAATGGTTTTACCTACCGCATTAACCTTATTTTGTATTTCGACAAAATCAATGGCTCTGCGGGCGCCAAAGACCTGTCCGTAACGGCACGCATTTTTCGCCTGGCCGATAACGCGCGCATGCGCGATGTGGTTTTACCGCTCACTTCAGAAGAAGATGTATCGTACACACAGCCGGAATGCTCCAGGGGAGAAATACAAACCCTGAAGCTTATCTACACCACATTGGTAGTGCTGCCACCCGAACAATACAACCATCCGCAGGGATATTACCTGGCGTGGGAAAGATGCTGCCGCAACTATACCATAACCAATATCGTTAGCGATGAACCGCCCGTTAACGACCCCAACTATCCGAATGCGGCCGGCCAGACTTTTTACCTGGAATTTCCTCCGGTGGTGAAGAATGGTGAACCTTTTGTGAACTCCTCCCCACGCCTTTTTCCGCCGCTGAACGACTACGCCTGCCCGCGGCGGCCTTACTACACCGATTTTGCCGGAACAGACGATGACGGTGACTCGCTGGTATATGCCCTGGTTACTCCGCTTAATACCCACACCTCGGTAGCCATACCGGCCGATGGACCGGCACCCCGCCCTTATCCGGTGGTACGCTGGCGCCCCGGCTTTTCGCTTAACAACATCATGCAGGGTGCCCCCGACCTGCAGATAAGCCCTGACGGCTTTCTTACCGTTACCCCCACCGTACAGGGGTTGTTTGTTTTTGCCGTTAAATGCGAGGAATACCGAAACGGTATTAAAATTGGCGAAGTAAGGCGCGACTTCCAGATGCTGGTGCTGGAAGCCTGCCCCCGTGCCGAACCTCCGCAAATAGTAGGACGCAAAGCGGGCGAGCCTGCCTACAGCCAGCCCAATCAGCCGCTCGCGGTGTCCTTTTCCGCCACCGTTCCCGACAGCGAACGCTGCATACAGGTTCGGATATCGGACCCCGACTCACAAAAGCCGGATGATGCTTTCCAGGAACGCGTATTTATTCGTGTGCTGCCGCTTAACTTTCGCGTTCCCGGCCGCTACCTTAACAACCTGTTGCCCCCTGTAAGCAGCGCCACATTGGTTAACGGCAGTACCGCAGAGTTTACCATTTGCCTGCCGGAATGCCCCTTTACTCCGGATGGCCTCTACCAAATTGGCATCATTGCCTACGATGATGCCTGCAGCCTGCCCCTAAGCGATACGCTGGTGGTAACTGTAAACCACACTCCCCCGCCCAACCATCGTCCGCTGTTTACCACACCCGATGTGAACATTACCATTAACGAAGGCGACCCGCCCCTTACCATTCCCATACAGGCTGTTGATGCCGATGGTGATACTTTGGACGCCTTTGTTCTGAACGATGGCTTTGTGTTCAATGACGTGGGCATGACACTGAACGTAGTCAATCAGCCCACGGGTGAAGTAAACGGTTCATTGGTGTGGGATTCCCGATGCGATGTATACGACTTTACCCGAAAGACCAACTTTTACATACGCATTATTGCCGAAGACCGCGACAGGTGCAACCTGCCCTCAGCCGATACCATGCACATCAGGCTGCAGATTATCCTGCCCGGCAACAGCGATCCGGTTATTTCCTCATCATTGCAGGTCGCACAAGAAAAATTGATTACCGTAACGCGTAAGATTTACGAAACCCTGAATTTTACCGTAACAGGAACCGATGCCGACAACGACCGCCTGTTATTGCGCATGGAAGGCGTAGGCTTTGAACCGGCGCAGCATGAGGCACAGTTTCCGGAAATAACAGGTAACGGGGTGGTAAGCTCTGCTTTCTCGTGGTTTCCAGATTGCGCCACGGTGGATCTAAATCAGCAATATGTATTCGACTACCGTTTTATGGTGATTGATAATGCCAACAAGTGCCGATTCTATAAGGCCGACACCCTGCTGGTGCGGGTAATACTGGAACCTCCCGATAATGAACCACCGCAGCTTGGTGCTGTAAGCAACAACCCCGAACAGCCTATAACCGGCAACCGGCTGCAGGCCCTGCGCGGAAGCACGATACAAGTTACCCTTACCGCTACTGATAACAATGTTTTACCCGCACCAGACCGCCTGCAGATAGAGCTTATTAACGCCTCGGGTAACGTGCCACCTGCCGGCTATGCCTTTACACCGGCCGAAGGCACATCGCCCCTTCAGGCGCTGTTTACCTGGACGCCCGATTGCAGCATATTCCAGCACCAGTGTACGAAAACCGCTATACATTTGCTTTTCGTGTTACTGATAATCGATGCTTTAATATGCTGGCCGATACCCTTGAACTGGAAATGGCAATAAGCGATGTTGCCGCCAACTTCGAAGAATTTTTGCCACCCAACTTTTTTTCGCCTAATGGTGATTTGAAAAACGATTTCTTTGGAATGTTTACATGGAATACCGACACGGGTACTTACGAAAGCATTTTACCCCCTGATAATTGTGAGGGAGCTTTTGTAAACGTGCGCATCTTTAACCGGTGGGGCAAAGAAGTGTTTTCCAGCACCGACCGTCATTTTAAATGGTACGGCAATGAACTGCCCCCGGGTGTATATTTCTACCAGCTAACATACACCCATCGCGAATACCGCGGCACTATTACCCTGAGGTATTAAACTACAACAACAACAAATTTGCTTTACGAACGTATCCTACGCCCGCTGTACTTCGTATTCTGATCCACACATCTTCCTGCCCCAGCACATGCACCCGGCTACCGCCGGTAAGGCTGCCTTCCACTCCTCCGGCAGCCGAAGGAGCACGCATCACAGGCGTGTTATTAGACACCACTATGGCATGACGCATGCAACTGAAATTAAGCTGCACCAAAAGCAGGGTTACCGCCCCCACCTGAACCGCAGCAAATCCTTTTGCGCCCCTGCGGTAAAACAAAACCAGGGCAGTAAGCAGTGCGGTAAGGGCCAGGTTGGCTGCAATCCAGAAATGGCGTGCCGCCACATAGCGGGCGCAGGCTATTTCAAAAATAGTGCGGTCGTAGCCTGTGGCGTGCAGCCGGGTAGCCAGGGTAACCATTTTTTGCCATACTCTTTCATCGGGAAAAATGGCGTATGCCCGGTGCAGATAATACAATGCATAGGCGGGATGCTGCAAACCTTCTTCCACATAAGCCATGCGGAGCAGCATAGGCACCGACTGGTATCCACGGGCAAGCAGCTGCCGGTATATTTCAACCGACTGGGTGTACTTCTTCTCCGCAAAAAGAGAGTCGGCCTGTTTAAGAGCTGCTTCGGGCGAAAGGCCCAGCCCCGGCAGTGTGGTTCGGGCCACCAGCCATAAAATTAAAGGTATTTTGTATGGGGTATTTTGCATAGTACACATCAACTGTTACCTTTGTGCCCTCAATAACGGAAAAGCGGGTAAAACCGTCAAAAATTCCGCACCGATCTCGTAGCTCAGCCGGTAGAGCACATCCCTTTTAAGGATGGGGTCCTGGGTTCGAATCCCAGCGGGATCACATTTTCTCTTCAATCATCCCGTGCCATCTCAGGCTTTCAGCTTTCCGGATAACCGGAGGAAGCCAAAAATCAACGCAATAAGCAGCACAGCAGCAGGAAGTGTAACCCCGGCACTGTTGGCTGATTTCGTTACCGCCAGAAAAACAATAACAACCAAAAACACGGTAGGCAACTCATTCCAGATGCGCAACATACGGTGAGAATACCTGAACACAAGCCGGCGCTGCTGCAGGTAAATTGCATGCAGCGAAAGATGGTAGGTAACCAGTGCAGCCACAAAAATTAATTTTACAAGCAGCCAGTGCGGCAGTACAGGGTAATAGGTTAACAGCCAGCCGCCAAAAAACAAAGTAAGCAGGCACGATGGCCAGGTGATGGCAAGCCACAGGCGGCGAATCATGATGTTGAACTGGTTTACCATGGTTAATTGTGCTTGCCCGGCCTTTTTAAATGCCTCGGTATTGTAAACAAACAAACGAACCGTATAAAACAAACCTGCAAACCAGGTAACAAAAAAGATTATGTGTAAAGCTTTGAGATACGGATACATGAGCACATGGAATAAATCTGATTACAACTGCTCCTGAACCAGCTGAACCAGGGTTTGTATCCAGTCATCGCGCTGGTTAAGACAGGGAACAAAAGTAAATTGCTTTCCACCTGCCTTCAAAAAAATGTCTTTTCCCTCTGCCAGAATTTCCTCCAGGGTTTCAAGACAATCGCTTACAAAGGCCGGGCAAACTACAACCAGTCTTTTTACTCCACGGGCAGGCAGCATTTTTAGCTCAACAGAAGTATAAGGTTGTAACCACTTATCTCTACCCAGCCTGGACTGAAAGGAGATACTGTATTTATCAGAGGTCAACGACAGGGCATTAGCCACCAGTTTTGTTGTAACTGTAGCCTGATGGCGGTAGCAAACCTTATGGACCTCGGAAGCACGGTTGCAACAATCGGAATGGGTGAAACAATGATTGCCAGTGATATCAGATTTAATAATATGCCGCACTGGCACACCGTGATAACTAAACAAAACATGGTCTGGACAGTCTTCCAAATAGGGTTTAATGCTTGCGGCAAGCGCCCTGATGTAAGCCGGGTGATTATAAAAGGGTGGCACCACTTTTAAGCTAAACGAATACCGGTTATCGGCCAAGGTTTTTCGCACATATTCTACGGCTGTTTCGTAGCTGCTCATGGCATAATGCGGGTACAAAGGCACCAGCACCAGCTGCTTTAGGTTGGGTACCATATTTTGCAGGTTTTGCAAAGCCGCATCCGGTTTGGGGTTGCCATATCGCATGCACAATTCAACCGGCAGGCTGAGCCGGAAGGCCAGTTTGGACTGCACTTGCCTGGATATATGTATTAAAGGTGAGCCCTGTTCGGTCCAGATTGATTTGTATTTGGCCGCACTTTTTGGTGCCCTGAATGGAACAATAATTCCGCGTACCAGCAACTTTCTGAAAAACGGAGGGATATCTATTACCCGTTCGTCTATAAGAAATTGGCACAGGTATTTTTTTACATCGGTTAAATGAAATGAGTCGGGTGATCCCAGATTGCACAAAAGTACTGCGGTTGATTTCATAATGAGTTTGAAAAATTTATATAGCCCGGCTGAACAACTTTTCTTCCTGGCGGGAGCGCCAAATAAGGGCATCGAGCAAGGCACAAATATTACGGGTAAATAACCTGCCTGTTTCAGTAACAAGCATTGTATTTCCATCAATCTTTAATAACCCATCTCTAACTCTTCAGACTTTTGGATAAAATGAGCCACAAACTGTTTGTCTAAACTATTTTTATTTATAGTTGTTTTTCCTGAACACATTAGCTCCAAGATGTTCTTTCGCAAAACCAAGTCTTCATTATTTAATAAGTGGCCCGAGGTAAATGCCCAGGTGCCTGTTTCAATCATTTTCTGGTATTCTTCAACCGTCTTGTTATTTTGAGTAAAAGCCTGCCAACAATCGCTTATTGCCGATGCACCAAGGCCAATAATAAGCCTGGTTTTAAAAGTGGTGTACCCCATAAAATTCCGGTGAAGTTTACCATTGGCTAATGCCCTGTACAGGCTATCATGGGGCAGGGCAAAATGATCCATACCAATGGTAACATAACCTGCCTTTTGAAGTAATTCTATGCCATGCTGGTACATTTTCCATTTTTGTATTGGCGAAGGCAAGTCGGCTTCGGTATACCTGCGCTGGCCTTTACTTTTCCAGGGTACATGAGCATAGGAATAAAAGGCTACTCTGTCGGGTTTAATCTGCCTTAGGTATTCAATAGTATTTTGTACGCTGTTTACCGTTTGCAGGGGCAGTCCGTAAACGAGGTCTACATTAATGCTTGTGAAGTTATATTTGCGTGACAATTGAACTACTTCCAATGTTTTTTCGAATGTCTGTTTTCGGTTAATAATTTCCTGCACAGCCGGATCGAAGTCCTGCACGCCTAAACTTATGCGGTTAAAACCAGTTGATCGTAATGCTTTGATGTGTTCTTCGGTGGTATAATTAGGATGGACCTCCACGCTGAATTCATGATTGGGGGCAATTAAACAATCGGATATTATGCTGGTAACAAGTTTATACAGATTAGAAGGACTGAAAAATGTTGGTGTGCCGCCCCCCAGGTGTATTTCATGAATTACCGGTATTTTATTGAGCTGTGCAAGATACATTTTCCATTCTGCCAGCACAGCGTTAATATAATTCTCCTCAACTGCATGATTTTTTGTTATTCTCTTATTTTTGTTATTTTTTACTTTGTTATTTTTTTATGAATGTTCTATTATGAATATATATTCATAACTTATATTTATATTTTGTGCAAGAAAAAGACAAACCTTTAAAAACTCACAAAAATTTCTCTTACTTATGGCTTTATACAATTGCTCTTGTTGCTAGAATCTCTCATTTTCTTAGCCATACTTTCAAAACATTTTTATTGTGGCTGAAAGAGAGTATGAAGAGAGTATGAATAGTATATGGCCAAAAATGCGGGAGTGGCCAAGCGGCTAAGGCAACAGGCTGCAGAACACGAGGTGTGTTGAGCTGAAAAGCGATGATAATGTAGACACCTGTGATCGGGGGTTCGAGTCCCTCCTCCCGCTTTGATTTTCATATGAGAATGATAAGGGAATGAACAATCTGAGAATATATAATTATATGAGAAAATAGAATTTATATGAGAACATAGAAGTTATGAGAATATACAATTCACTTGGAAGGGAAAAGCAGGAATTCAAGCCAATAAGAGACAATTGCATTTCTATGTATGTCTGTGGGCCCACCATCTATGATTATGGTCATCTCGGCCATGGAAGAAGCGCTGTTAATTTTGATGTTATAAGAAGATATTTTATTTACAAAGGATACAGGGTGAAGTTTGTATTTAACTACACAGATATAGATGACAAGCTTATAAACAGGGCAGGAGAAAGAAAAATTTCAGCAAAGCAGTTGGCAGAAGAAATGGCAAAAGTGTATGACGAGGACTATGAAAAATTGGGAATATTGAAGCCGGATGTTAATCCATATGCGACTCAATATATTAATGAAATGATAGAAATTATAAAGCTTATGGAGAAAAACAATTTCACATATGTAATAGAGAATGATGGAATATATTATGATATCTCAAAATTTCCTCAATACGGGAAACTCTCTTGCGCAAATCTGGACGAGCAAATAACAGGCGTGAGAAAAGACATAACTGATAAAAAGAGGAATCCGCAGGATTTTGTGCTGTGGAAGTTCAAAAAAGAAGGTGAGCCTTTTTGGCCCTCTCCGTGGGGAGATGGCAGGCCGGGTTGGCATATTGAATGCACTGCAATGATAAAAAAGAATTTGGGAATTCCTTTTGACATACACGGAGGAGGAATGGATTTGCAAATGCCCCATCATGAAGCAGAGATTGCCCAGGGGTATGCTGCTTTTGGCCCTGAATATTGCAATTTTTGGATACATAATGGTTTCATCAATGTGGATAATCAAAAGATGTCAAAGTCATTGGGTAATTTCTTCACGCTAAGAGACATATTCAAGAAATTTGATCCGAAGGTTGTCAGGTTTTTTATATTGCAGACGCATTACAGGATGCCTGTGAATTTTGCAGACATTTTGTTAGAGCAATCAAAGAGCGGTCTTGAAAGAATAAATAATTTCATTCAAAGGGTGCATGAAGCGAATGGAAATTATGTAAATATAAAAAATCTTCTGGAAAATACCCTGAAAAGGTTTGAAGAGAGCATGGATGATGATTTCGAGACATCGGGAGCATTGGCGGCTGTTTTTGATTTGATTAAGGAAGTTAATATTTTGTTGGCAGAAGGAAAAATAAGCCGGGAAAATAAAGAAGAGATATTTGAAGTGCTGAAAAAAATAGACTCTGTCTTCAATGTAATGGCATTTGAAAAAGAAATTCTGGAAATACCGGAAGAAATAAAATCCTTGCTTGATAAAAGAGAGCAGGCAAGAAAAGAAAAGAAATGGCAGGAAGCGGATGCGCTTAGAGAAAAAATAAGGGAAAAAGGTTATGAAGTTCTTGACACTCCTGAAGGAGCAAAAATAAAGAAAATAAATTAAAGGATTAAAGGATAGTTGGAATAAAATAACCGGGAATCAAAATTGATGAAAATTAAAAAACTGAATAATTGAAAAAATCAATTAAAAATTAGTCAAATCAGATGTCCGTACAAGTCATAGCGCGGCATTATGTCATCACTCAAAAGAGGGTCATCTGGGTCGCGCGGTTTCTCTGCATATACTTTTCTGTTTTCCTCTTGCACAATCAGCTCGAGGGCAAGGGGATTTCCGAACTGGGTTTTTGGCGCCGCCTGCGGCATGTTATTCTTATATTTGTGTTTATGGCACTGTATACCTAATGTTTTCACGCAAAACTTGTGAATCTGATTATATATTGTGCTTGCTTTATTATTGCCATCGCAGCTATGAAAGTCCATCATATGCTCGAATATCGTGTTTCCTGAAAAGACATCTGCTTGCAGTAAAATTCCATAAAGCACCGCTCCTGCTGTTTTGATGACATCTTTTTCGTTCTTTGCGTATGTCATCTTTAGCTCTCTTTTATTTATGAATTTGTTTTTGTGTTTTTTTGCATGAAGCTGTAGTTTTTTGAGGATTTCCTTGTCATTGTTATTTATTTTAAAATCATAAAATTCTATTGCACGCTCTAGGCTTACATCGAGCATATATGCTGCCCTGTCCAAAGTCCTGTATTCTTTTACTGATCTTATGTCGTAGTTGAATATGTTTTTGATGGAATCTGCAACATTGTAGTTGTATTTTTTATGAAGATTCAGTGCGAGTTTTAATGACTTGCAGCCAAAGTTATTTTTGTGTTTCTGAAATGTTTCGGCTAATGATTCAATCTGATGAGCATCCAGCTTTAAAAGATCAGAGATGTAGTTATCTAAAATTTTTTTTCCGAAAACTGCATAAGTTTCTTTTGGGCTTTTTTTTATTTTGCTTGATAATGTTTTGATATTGATTAAAGTCTCTAATCCAATGCGCTTTTTTTTTCTAATATTTGCAAGCTCAAGCATTTGGGAAATGGCAAACGAGTCTCTTGATTCTTTCAGGTCAGGCAGTTGGTCGCTTAATTCATATATTTCCAACTCAGAAAATTCATTTCTTAGGGAATACGCTGTATTCACTGGTATGTCTGCATTGCTTGCCACTCTTACTGAATCTAAAAACTTTTCTAAATTTTTTGAATTTTTTTTCAGCGGGTTTGCTTTCATATGGTATGCTTGTTCGACTGCTTCAACTGTTTTATTGACAACATAACAATTTCGATAAATTTTCTTAAGAATATCAATATATTGTTCCTTGCCAAATTCTTTTATGAATTCGTAGTTTATAGAAGGTTTTATTTTATTAAAAGCTTCTTTTGCTTTTTCTTTTACTGCTTTTTCTTTTACTTCTTCTTTGTCTTTTACTTCTTCTTTGGTTGTACTCATTTTCTCTACCTCGCAGATCCCCTTTAATCTGTTTTGTAGTCTGTTTCCGTAGAGTTTGGAAATCTTAAATCATTTATATTTGTTTCAGAAAAAATAATTATTTTCTTTATAGAAATGAAATATTACACTTGAATTTGCCTTTCTTCAAAATAATGTCCTTTGCATTCAATGTTGATTTCAAGTCATCCACGAATTCTGACAAATCATTTTCAGAATTAATTTCTATTTTTTGAATTTCTGCTTTCATTGACAATTTCTTTTCGGATTTCGCTTTCCTTGCAAGAGCAATGACCTCAATTGCTTCGTCTCCTGCTTTTTCCATGCTATCATCTATAAGCTTGTCATCATATTCAGGCCAGGATGAGATGTGTATTGATAACTTGTTTTCTTTTTTTGCATAATATTTTTGATAAATTTCTTCTGTGATGAACGGCATTATGGGAGCAAACATCTTCAATATACATAGTAATGAGTTGTACAATGCATATTGTGCTTGTCTTTTCTCTTCAATTCCCCTTTTCTCAGGATTGTATATTCTATCTTTGCATATCTCAAGATAATTATCACAAAAATACTTCCAGAAGAATTGTTCTGTAATCATCTTTGCATTTAAGTAATCATACTTCTCAAAGGAATCGGTGCTTTCTTTTATTGCTTTATTTAACTTTGATATTGTGTATTTGTCAAAGCCTTTTAATTTCAAGTTCTTTTTCTCCTTAAAATCTGCAAGATGCATAAATGCGAAGTTAGAGGCATTCCATAATTTTGTTATTGTTTTCATGCCTGACACAAATTCCTTTTCCATAAACGGAGTATCATCTCCGAGTTTTGAGCTAGAGGCAAAATACCTGAGGGCATCTGCGCAGTATTTTTTCATCATTTCCTGTGGCTCTATTGTATTGCCGAGTGATTTTGACATCTTTTTTCCTTTTGGGTCCAATACCCAACCAGAAATCATGCAGTTTTCCCAGGGATTGCATTTGAAATGCATATTACTCCTGAATGTTGTATTGAAGAGCCAGAATGTTATGATGTCGTGTGCCTGAGGCCTCAGAGACATGGGAAATAGTTTTGACCATAAGTTTTTTGGCACAAGCTCTACTGCGAGCCTCGGTGTCAGTGAGGAAGTTGCCCATGTATCGAGCACATCTTGTTCAGGAATAAAATTAGTGTTGTTGCATTTAGGGCAGTTGTCCACGGGAGGTTTTGTTTTTAGCG
>FWPU01005770.1_pt1 | contig 26107 bp, 30 predicted proteins | sample 2228361 | NCBI WGS metagenome assembly FWPU01 (sample SAMEA103939777, study PRJEB20133) | metagenome | reverse complement strand
CCCCTTGTGGAGCACCGAGCGTCTCCTTCGTAGCAAGCGAGGGAACCCCGAGCGAAGCGAAGGGGTGCGACAGAGTCGGGGTGTGGCTCAGTGGCTTAGAGCGCTTGGTTCGGGACCAAGAGGTCGACGGTTCAAATCCGTCCACCCCGACCATAAAAACTTAATATGAAATACACAAAATCTTTGTTGGGTTCTATAATAATTTTAACCATTTATCAACATTCTTTCTCACAAAAACAAAATTTCAATTATCTCGTAAATGCTCAAAGTCTAAACGGATGCACAGGAAATATTACTACACCTTCTCCTTATACAACAGAATATAAAAAATTCAGCCTTGGACTTCACAGATTTAATATAGGTGTTAACTATGGTTTAATAAAATTTTGTGAAATTGGAATAAATTTAGACCTGAAAGAATTAATTCCTTCCACAGAAGAAAATTTTGAAAAAAAATTATCATCAACAACAGCAATACATACAAAATACCATATACTAAGACAATATCCTGAAGGAAACCTTTTTGATTTTGCAATAGGAATCCACAGAAAAAATTTTTATATGTTATTAAACAGACAATTCAGCAATTTTTTTGATATTGTTATTGAAGCAGGAATTGACACAAACTTAGAAAAAGAAAAAAAGGTGAGATATTTTCTATCTCTTGCAAAACCAACAAAATATTCATATTTCATAATTGATTATAGGTCAAACCTAAAACAAACAAATATAGGCTGGAGAGTTCTCCTTTCTCCTGATGTAAAACTTGACCTTTTCATAATCAAAATAGAAAAAATAAAAAATATTTTTGACAACTTCGTTTTTGGTTTAACACTTACAAGTTAATATGAAAACAAGAGCACATATAAAAGTCTATGGTGAAGTTCAAGGAATAGGTTATAGATATTTTGCAAAAAGATTAGCATCCCAATATGAAATACTTGGCTGGGTAAAAAACAATATAGACGGCACTGTTGAACTTGACATTGAAGGGGAAAAAAACAACATTGAAGAATACATAAGAAAACTGAAAACAGAACATCCATGGGCAACTGTTACAAACATTGAAATTGAATGGCTTTCTTACACTGGAAATTATTCAAATTTTTTTATAAAATAAGTTTATATGAAACATATAAATGAAGATTATTTCAAAGAATTAAGCAAACTTTCTCCTATTCCAAAAGAAAAAGTAAAACTCTTATGGAAAAGAGCAAAAGAAGGAAATCAGAAAGCAAAAAAAACTCTTATAGAAAATAACTTAAAACTTGTTCTGCCAATTGCAAAAAAATATTATAGAGCAGGAATAGATATTATGGACCTTGTTGAAGAAGGAAACATCGGTTTACTTCATGCAATTGAGAAATTCAATCCAAGGAAAAAAGTTTCATTTTCAACTTATGCCAGATATTGGGTTGAACAATATATAAGAAGAGCAATTGAACTACATTCTAAAACTATAAGAATACCACCTCATATCTGGACAAACTTAAGACAATGGATAAAAACATGGGAACAATTCCAAGCTGAACATGGCAGAGCCCCTACAATTGGTGAAATGGCAGAAAAAATGCAAATGTCGATGAGACAGGTTAAAAATATTATAGATACTCTTGAATTAACACAAGGTCTTGGTTCACTTGAAACTCCAATAGATGAAGATGAGGAAATTTTTATAAAAGATGTAATAATAGACAAAGGTTCTAAAACACCAGAAACTATCATAACCACTTTAAGATTACATGATGAACTTGAACAGGCACTAAACAAACTTAATAAAAGAGAAAGAGAAATAATAGAAATGAGATATGGACTTCACGATAAAGAAAGACACACACTTGAAAAAATTGGCAAAAAACTTAAACTTTCAAGAGAAAGAATAAGACAAATTGAACAACGCGGATTATATAAACTAAAATGGCTAGCCCACAAGATGAAACTTATCTAAAATATGGAAGAACTTAAAAAATTTATCAGAGATGTTCCTGACTTTCCTAAAAAAGGCATAATATTCAAAGATATAACAACTTTATTAAAAGATAAAACTGCTTACAGAAAATGTATTGACCTTCTTGCGGAAAACTATAAAAACAAGAAAATAGACAAAATTGTAAGCATGGAATCACGAGGATTTATCCTTGGAGCGGTTGTTGCTTACAAACTCGGGGCGGGTTTTGTTCCAGTCAGAAAGAAAGGCAAACTCCCTGCAAAAACAGTTCGCGTTGAGTATCAACTTGAATATGGGACAGATATATTAGAAATACACGAGGATGCAATATTTCCTGGTGAGAAAATTTTAGTGGTAGATGATGTCCTTGCTACAGGTGGAACAGCAAATGCAGTAGTTCAACTTGTTGAAAAACTAAAAGGAAAAGTAGTTGGGGTTGCGGTTCTTATAGAACTATCTTTTCTTAATCCAAGAGAAAAATTAAAAAATTATGAAGTTTTTTCTTTAATAAAATACTGAAATTTGTAGTAATGAGATTTATCACACTATTAAATATGTAGTTGCCAAGCTTGCTTGGCTATAGATTTATATTTACAGAACCTCGTGTTTTCTTATGTAGTTGCTCAATTTATTGAGCCTATAATTCTACCCAATTTTAGTTAATGGTCTGCCTGATAAATCAGGCAACTACAAGTTATTTAGAAATCGCGTGATTATTAAGAAATGGTTTCAGAACATCAGCCATGACTATCTTAATAATACAACAATGCGCCCATAGCTCAGTTTGGATAGAGCGAGCGCCTCCTAAGCGCTAGGTCGCGCGTTCGACTCGCGCTGGGCGCAAGATAAAATATAAGTGTGTAGTAAACCTAATTTTTGGTAATTTTGGTAGCCTCAGGCTTTAGCCTGCAAACATTTTACCGACGGAAGCGCAACCTGAAGGTTACATCTATCATGTTTAAAACCCACCCATAATTATGACACAACCACACAAAGGGAAAAGGTAGGGAGCGAGGAAAAAGTTATGTTTGAAAATGAAACCAAAGAACAAGAAAAAAGTGAATACCAAAAACAGTTAGAAGAATATCTAAAAATTCTTATCAAATGGATTGGTCCACACTGGCAGACAATAGCAAGTATCACCGGAGTAATTATCATCTTTGGCGGACTTGCAATATATTTTGTTTATCATTACAGAACTATTCAAAAACTAACCTGGGAAAAACTCTCAATTGCTCAAGGATATGCCCAGCACAATATGGCAGACCAGGCAATTCAAATTCTTGACGACATAATCACAAGATACTCAAATAGTGAAATAGCCCAGCACGCAAGAATTCTAAAAGCAAATATATGTTTTCAAACAAGAAATTATAATCTTGCAAAATCACTTTATCAGGAAATAATAAACATAAAAAAACCAAAAATAATATTGCCCCAAGCGTATGCTGGTTTAGGTGCAGTGAAAGAAAATCTCGGTGATTTCAAAGGAGCAATTGAAACATATAATGAATTCTTAGGAAAATTTCCTGAACACTATCTTGCACCAAGAATTTATGACTCCCTTGCAAGAGTATATTTTGTAACAGGCGAAAGAGAAAAAGCAAAAGAGACATATGAAAAACTTATAACACTATATCCCGGAACTTACTGGTCAAATCAGGCACAAAAGCTTTTTAGCTCAACCTCTTGACAAAACATAACAATTTTGTATAATATCTAAACAAATGGAAATATTTGGCATAGCAATCACATTCTTTTCTTTAATTATTGCCTACCAGACATGGCAAAACGGCAAGTGGATGAAACTCACCATTTCTAAGATAGATGAACATATAAAAGATATGGATGAAAGACATACGAAGTTATTAGCAAAAATGGATGAACACTTAGCAAAAATGGATGAACACTTAGCAAAAATGGATGAACACTTAGCAAAAATGGACGAACATATAAAAGGTCTATCAAACTTAATAGTTGAAGAAGCCAGATCTACCAGAGAAATTCTTGACAGAATAGATAAAAGAATACCAGAAAAAACAGCATATTTAATAAAAGAAAAATAAGATTTTGATAAAGGCAAACCTGCCGGAAAGGGGGTGAAAAAGGACCTCTAAATGAACAAAAAACCTGAAAAAATTTCAGGTAAAAACTAAACTGGAGGGAAAAACTATGAAGAAATTATTATCACTATTAGTAATTGGAACTTTTATTTCAAGTAGTGCATTTGGCTATATTCCACTCTCAAATAGCCAGAACTCACTTGGCTCATTCCGTCTTGACGCAACAGTTGGTATGTTCTATGATGAACTTGACATCATAAGCGCACACCCTGTATCTCTGGTTGAATTTTCAGGCAATCGTCTTTACACAACATGGGGCAATGTCAGAAACAATGTTGATGTGTCATACAACCCAACACTAAGTTACAAAGGCATGACAATGACAACACAAGACCCCACATTTGTCTTCGGCCTTTCAGGAGACCCTCTAAGCAAATTTGGTTTATCAGGTTCAAGAATGGGCTTTGTATTTCAGAATTTTGGCTCTAAAACAAATTATTTTGACCTTGACAATGATGGATTATTCGACTCAGAAGGCAAATGGGAAGATAAAGTATCACAAAATTCTGATGGCTCAGCAGATGGTTCAATTGACATAGAAACTCAGTTCTTTGCAGATTTGAAAAACTATTCAAACCAAGCAATTAACCAATACAACATAGGTTTTGCAAAAAAAGGTTTAATCCTTGAAGACCTTGTTGCAGGTTTCAGTGTTTCAAGACAAAGTGATTACACCAAAACACTAACAGGCGGAACAAAAACATACAAATTAAGATACTTAAATGACAATGGTATGCCTGCTGGTTATCCTTCAGGAACAAGAGAAGGAGACACCTATGAACTCACATATGCAGAAAATGATATTCTGCAGAATTCTTTTGACATAACTGACCTGCTTTTACAGACACGATTAGAACCTTTAGCAGACCTGAGATTAGATGTTGGTCTTGGATTAAGATTTCAAAACAATTACAATCCAGATAGCCTAATTAAAGACGCAATTACTGTTACAAAAAAAGATGATAGACTTATTGGCACAACTGTTGTTTATGACACAGGTAAGGCAATAAGAGCCCCTGATGACCTCACTATTAATGACCTTGACTATAATTATTTTACTGGATTAGATACTGCATTAGTTGGCACAAGTGGAAATGACCTATGGAATCCCGGATGGAACGGCGGTGTAGACGCTCCTGCTACAACTGACTTTTCTGATGACAGAAAAGGAACAGGAGCTCTTTTAAGAGCAGAGGCAGGATATAAACTTTTTGATATCCCAATCACTGGCGTATTTAATCTATCAATTGTTCCTCAGAAACTTGATATGTCCCAGACATTAAAAGATTATGTTATGACAAAAACATATACTCAAGCTGATGTCGTTGACACCTGGGTAGCAAGAGATTATACGCAGGACATAAAAGAAACCGGAGATATTAAAAACAGCGATCTTGACTTTGGGCTTAAGTTTGATATTATAAAGACCGATGCTCTGAATGTAGCATTTGGTGGATTCATTAGGAGTAACTATCAACTTGTTGATTCTAAAACTACAACTGAATCCACTGAAATTACTTCTTATGATGATGGAGTTGCTGGAAATACACCTGGAACAGTCGGCATAGGAACAAGACCAAGCGCTACAAACGGCGAAGGAGTCTGGACACAAACCGTAAAAACTGAAACAACAAACAAAACTGAAACTCTTACAACAACAATTTCTGTTCCAGTAGGTGCTGAGATACCTATTAGCAAAAAGTGGACTTTCCGTGCGGGTTCTCAATATACTCTCATAAAAACAAAAACACTTATGAAAGAGACTGCTGGTAGAACAACAACCACCACAAGTGCAACACCAGCAGGAGGAACCAAGGTAAGTCAAACTGTAATAGCTGACCCTGCTGACTACACAAATGAAGAAACAGATTACCTAGAAGCACATGCTATCACCTATACCTACGGAATAGAATGGCGTCCAAATGACAATCTTACACTCGCTTGCAATGCTTTCTTGGATACAAACCAGAATATTCCAGGTGCTACTAAAGCTAGCATATTTGACCTTGACACATACAGACTACTTGCGATACAGGCAATATTCAAGTTCTAATTGAATAGAAACTTAACAGGCGGAAAATATTTTTGTAGTTGCAAAGTTTGTCTTTGCATACAAAAACTTTTCCGCCTGTTTTTTATTTATTTGACATAATAAAAATTTGACAGACGAAAAAAATTTTGGTAAACTTATAAAAGTTCAGTTATCAGAAGGATAAATTTTGTTTCCATCAATAACTGGTAGCCGCAAGATTTAGCTTGCGCAGGCTAAACCCTGCGACTACCAACAAAAGACAATAAATGAAAACTTATGACCAGAAGAACATAAACTGGTTTAAGAAACTTCCACTCTCAAAAAAACTTGAATGCATAGAAGAACAATTGAGAACTGTAAATTACTTTAGAACTTTAAAAAATGCAAAACAAAAAAATTTACATAAAAGAAATAGTAAAAAAGTTCAATAAAAATAGAATAAATTATATTCTTATTGGCAGACAAGCAGTTGTTCTATATGGATTGCCAGTTACAAGTTTTGATTATGATTTTTGGATTAAACCAACCGACAGAGAAAAAACATTTGAAGTTCTATTAAAAGAAGATTTTGAACCATCCAGTAAAATTAAAGATAAAAAACCAATTGTTTTTTTTATAAAAGACATCTATAAGATAGATGTTTTTTTTGTTAATGGTTTTGGTAATTTATTGTTTGACGACTGTTTCAAAAGGGCAAATATTTTCAAAGAAAAAGATTTCTCAATAAGAGTTATTTCAATAGATGACTTAATTGAATTAAAGAAATTCCGTGGCACAGAACTACAAAAAGACAAAGAAGACATAGAATTTCTAAAGAATCTAAAAAAACAAAATGAAAAATTTAACAAAAAAAGAAAGACAGGCAATTAAAGAATTGGTTGAGGGACTTAAAAAACTCTGTGGTAACAATTTAACCAGAATAATACTCTACGGTTCAAAAGCAAGAGGTGATTCTACTGAAGATTCAGATATTGACATTATGATTGTTCTTAAAGAAATAAAAAACAAAAGAGAAGAAAAAGAAAAAATAAGTAACTTCTGCTGGGAAATCTGCTATAAATACGACCTGTTGATTGCTGAAACAATAAAAACTGAGCAGGAATATGAAAATTCCATTACTCCACTTTTATTAAATGTAAGAAAAGAAGGTATTGTATTATGAATGACAATATTTTTCTCTTTTTAAAAAAAGCAGAAGAAGACATTCAAGTTGGGGATAAACTGTTCAGTGAAGAAAATTATCGCGTTACTATTTCTCGTCTTTGTTATGCTATGTTTTACATTGCTGAAGCATTACTGTTATCAAAAGGTTTATCATATTCAAGCCATAAAGCAGTAATATCTGCGTTTGGAAAAGAATTTGTAAAAACAGGTATATTTGAACAAAAATTCCATAAATTATTAATAGAACTATTTAAGGCAAGACAAGATGCAGATTATGAGCCAATAGTGGAAATTTACTAAAGAAGAAACAGAAAAATATCTAAATTTAGTGAAAGAATTTTTAGAAATATCTAAAAAACATCTCAAAAAACAATGAACAAAAAAAATCCAAATTTCTACTCTTTATTCTTCTTTCTCTCTTTACTCATTACTCTTCACTCATCACTGTTTTGTGCATCTTTACTCAACCTTGAAACTGAATATCAACTCCGAGGACTTGCATACCCAAACCTTGACTATGATACAAGCACATCAACAGATTCAAGAGCATATTATACCCAGAGATTGCGCCTTACAATTAAAGGGAATTTTTCCCCTGGAGTTGAAATCTGCACAAAACTTCAATCTATAGGAACTGTTGCAAGCACAACCACATGGCAAACTTTTGACTGGCAAAAACAATATCCATATCCAAATACAAACTTTGTCCCATTTATTGAAAATGCCTATGTAAAAATAATAGAACCAAAAGGATATCCATTTTCTATTACAATAGGAAGACAACCACTTGAATACGGAACAGGTCTTATAATCTCTGACAATGGTGCAGGACTTAACGCATTAAAACTTACAATTGACTATCCAAAAATACCTTTTGGCATAAATGAAAATCTTCGGACCGAAATATTTACTGCAAAAATTGCTGAAAACTTTTTCAACTCAAGAGACCTTGATATTCAAGGAATAGTTTTTAATCTACCCATAAAAGGTAAAAATTATGAGTTCAGTTATATTGAACAAAATGATTTCACAGGAACAATTTATTCACAAGGACCAAAAACAACATCAACAGAAAAAATTATAAAACAATTTTATGATTTCAGACTACACAATAGTGGTAAGTGGGGTTTTTATTCAGCAGAATATGTTCTTCAAAAAGGAGAAATAATTACTGATGATGACACTAAAATAAAATTAGATGGAAAAGCAATTGTCCTTCAGGGCAGATTAATAGGTGAAAAGACAAAACTTGGCAAAGCAACTGGATATGGTATACTGGCAGGAACAACAGGGACAGAAGAAGTAGGCACTGTTCCTGAAACTGGCTGGTATAAAACAGACCACGCTTTTACTCCTGATTTCACAAAAAGATTTGATGGGCTCAACAGATACGGCTGGGGGAAATTTTTTTCAGCAAGCACATTTGACTCTATGTGGGATGTTCCAAAAACAGATGTGGGTGGGGGAAATAAAGTAAATGCCTATTCTGGGTTTGGGACCTTTGGGTTTGGACTGGATTTTTCTCCATGGTTTGGCTGGACATTTGGCGCAGCAGGATACTATTATTCAGCAGCGACTGCATATATTGCTATTCCAAAAAGAGCAGGTGCAGCAGCAACTTCAGGAAGTAATAGCCCTGATGTTTTGCTAAATATACTTTTAGGAAAAGGAATAAGTGAAAGATATAGTTTGGGTGCAGAACTTGACCTTTTTGTAAAATATTCTTTTTCAAAATATGTTGATTTCACATTAAGTTATGCAAGATATACTCCTTCAGCAGTTGATATAGTATGGCCAAAAAGAGAGACATGTGAGCAATTTTTATTTGAAACTAATTGTAGGTTTTAATAATCCTTATTAATCTCCATTTTACAAAATTGGGAAGAAGAACTCCTTTTTTTGTAAAGATGGGCCGGAAAAGATTTTAATGTGCGACAAATACGACCACATGCTCAATAAATTGAGCAACTACATTTTATAGCAAATATAAAAATGTCCAGAAAATTATACTTAGCATTTTTATGGCATCAACATCAGCCAATGTACAGGGAAACACCTGTTGGTGTCTATCCTGCAAAATATGCTATGCCATGGACAAGATTACACGCAACAAAAGATTACTATGACACCGTTGCAATTCTTGATGAATTCCCCAATATAAAAGCAACATTCAATCTTGTCCCATCACTAATGGTCCAACTTGATGAATATGCAAAAGGCACTGCGGTAGACAAAATCTTAGAATTAACTTTAAAACCTGCAAATGAACTCACAACTGAAGAAAAAGTTTATATACTTTACAACTTTTTCATGGCAAACTGGGCAACAATGGTTGAGCCATATCCAAGATATAAAGAACTTCTTAACAAAAGAGGAAAATATATATCTTTTGATGAACTTTCACGTATTCAGAATTACTTTAAAGAACAGGAATTCAGGGACCTTCAGGTATGGTTTAACCTTGCCTGGACAGACCCTTACTGGCGCTGGAATGACGAATTTATATCAAATCTCTACAAAAAAGGGAAAAACTTCACAGAAGAAGAAAAAATAAAACTCATTGAAAAACATAAAGAAATCTGCGGAAAAATAATTGATAAATACAGGTCCGCTCAGGAAAAAGGACAAATTGAAGTTTCAGTTACTCCTTTTTATCATCCAATATTGCCACTTATCTATAACACAGATATAGCAAAAATAGCAATGCCAGGTGTAGTTCTTCCAAGAAAATTTTCAAAACCAGAAGACACAAAACTACAAATTCAGAAAGCAGTTGAATATTATGAAAAAATATTTGGAAAAAAACCGCAGGGGATGTGGCCTTCGGAAGGTTCTGTAAGCGAAGATATAGTTGAACTTATATCAGATGCAGGAATAAGCTGGATTGCAACTGATGAAGATATTTTATTTAACACAATAAGGATGCAACAAAGTATAATTACTACAACCCCAAGACAAATACTTTATCAACCATATAGAATAGAAAAGACTACTCAGAAAGGTACTAAATCATTAAACATTATATTCAGAGACAGAACTTTATCTGATGCAATTGGTTTCATATATGGCAGATGGCATCCTGATGATGCAGTTAATGATTTTATGTCAAAACTTCAACAAATTTGCTCATATTTCCAGCCTGAAAAACCACACTGTTTTGTTCCTGTAATACTTGATGGTGAAAACTGCTGGGAATATTATCATAATGATGGCTGGGACTTCTTAAGAAAATTATTCAAGGCAATTTCAGAAAATCCAAATATTGAGACAGTAACTATATCAGAATATCTCAAAAATCATCCACCTGAAATCACTCTTAAACATTTATTCCCTGGCTCCTGGATTAACTCAAACTTTGGAATATGGATTGGCCATCCAGAAGATAACTTAGCATGGGAATATCTAAACCAGGCAAGAGAATTTCTTGATGAATATATAGCAAAACATCCTGAAAAAAAGGACTCACAGGAATACAAAAATGCTCTTGAAGAGATTTTAATTGCTGAGGGCTCTGACTGGTGCTGGTGGTATGGAGATGACCACACATCAGGCCAGGATGATGTCTTTGACTATCTTTTTAGAAAACATTTAATGAATGTATACACCATACTTGGAGAAAAAATTCCAGATGAGTTGTACATAACAATAAAAGGTAAATTTAGAAAAAAAGTCATTTCTTACGAACCAAAAGACTTTATTCAGCCAGTTATTGATGGGAAAATTACAAACTATTTTGAATGGCTATCAAGTGGCTCATACAAAGTTGAAATTAGTGGAAGTGCTCTTCATCGCACTGAAAAAATGATAACAGAACTCTATTATGGATTTGACCTTAACAATCTATATTTCAGAATTGACTTACATGAAAATGATTATGTGATTGACGATTTTTTGTTCAATGTTTTGTTCCTTCAACCCGACAATAAAAAAATTTCTTTAAGATTGGGTAAAAATCCAGAGTTTGTTCTAAAAGATGAAACAGGTGAAAAAGACCTCAAATCAGGAATACAAGGTTGTCAGTTTGCATTCAAAAAAATACTTGAATTTTCTATTCCATTTGACCTGCTTGGAATAAAAATAAATGACCCTATTGAATTTGTAGTTACTGTAGAAAAAACTATCCGCGGTAAAGAAACAACCTCAAACTATGAAATTGAAAGATGGCCATATCAGGATAGTATAAAACTTACAAGACCCACAGAAGAATTCTCTGCAAGATTCTGGACATGAAATATAAAACTATTGCTGTAATTACAAGTATTTCAGATGCTAAACTATTAAAAAATATCCATCCTGATTTAATTGAATTTCGTGCTGACCTTAAAAATTCTCCTCTTACTACATTAAAAAAAATAAAAAATTTTACTAAAAAACTAAAAATTATCTGCACAATCAGACCAAAATACGAAGGTGGGGGATATTATCTTTCAGAAAATTCCCGCTTAAAACTTTTTGAAAAACTTATTCCGTTTTGTGATATTGTTGATATAGAACTCTATTCAAAAATTCTTGAAAAAGTTATTGTTCTTGCTCAAAAAAATAGAAAAAAAACAATTATTTCATATCACAATTTCAATTTTACTCCGGAAAATTCTGAATTAAAAAAAATAATTTCCAGAGCATCAAAATTTAAGCCATGGGCTGTAAAAATTGCCACATTTATTAAGAAAGATAAGGATTTCTGGAGATTATTTGACTTTTGCAAAAAATATTCTAAAAAATACCGGTTGGGTATAATTCCTATGGGTCAGAAAGGCACTCCTGGAAGGATTTTATTTCCTTTTTTTGGCTCAAAACTCGCCTATGGTTATATCTCAAAAACAGTCGCTCCTGGCCAGTCAGATATAAATGCACTCCTTAAATTAAAAAAAATTGACCCAGAAAAAATCAAAAAACTGTTCTAATTTTTTGTATTTATTTTGTAAAAAAAGTGACATTTAAAATCTATATATATCTTCTGTGACCAATGGCTATTATTTCAACTATTTTGTTTTTATCGTTTATAGTATAGAGTATTCTGTAGTCACCAACCCGGATTCTGTACAAAGACCAACCTTTTAATTTTATAGTTCCAGGCATGCGTGGATTATTTTTAAGCCCAAGAATTATTTGGTCTATTCTTTGTAAAATATTTTTTTCCAGTGCAAGAAGTTCTTTTTTTGCTGATGGTTTTATAAGTACAGTGTAACTCAAATCTTTTTTGCCTTTCTAAGTTCTTGCCTTACATTTTCATATGGTATGGATTTTTCTTTTTGTCTTTGCAAATAAGTGACAATATCCACTATGTCTTCCCTTAGTTTTAAATCAGATAATAACTTTTCTACTACAGATCTTTTTTCATCTTGAGATAATGATTTAAAGGCAGTAATAAACACTTCAGAGATTGCTTCTTTTCTATTCATTATCATTGCCTCCTTTATATTTGTAAAAAGAAAAAACCTTTTATTTTATCTTGATTTATTATATAACAAAAACCAGAAAATTTCAATGGGTTTTGAAAAAAAATATTAGGAAAAAATATGGCTAAACTTATTAAAATATCAATTGAAACAACATCCTGAATAATCCAAAGAACTACCAAAAATACTAGAAAAATTCTTATTTATTTGGTTCCGATAAGATATATTATGTTAATTTAATAGAGCATTCAATGCTCAGTAAATTATACTATAAATAACTTTAATTTATATTCCAAAATATACAAAAAATCAATATTTTTTTATGTAAATTTAATAAATAACTTTAATTTTTCAAAATTAGCAATCAAATTTTGGCAAGAAATTTTTTTAGCAGCGCAATTTCTAAATTTGAAATTCTTTTAAATCATGCTGGAAATCCTAAAATTTTGGTAAAATTCAACAGAAACTCATAAAAACATCAAAATCTCAAAAAAACTATCAAATTAAAACAATGTAGAACCATCTGAAATGCCCTGGAAAATAAAGGCAAGAAAAAGACAAGCAAAGGACAGAATCAATAAAAAAAATATGCAAACTTGCCAATAATCTGGAAAAACAATAACCTAAAAAAGACCAATATAACCACAACCTAACAACAACCCCTAATATACTTACCCAGAAGGCCTCTCAAAGCCAAAAATTAAATTTGTCAAAAGTTGGCAAAACATACATCACAAAAGACAATGAAACAGCAAAAAGTTCCAGATTGCCAAAAAATATCTATAAAAAGACAATGAAAAAAAACAAATAGTAAAAAACAAAGAAAGACAATTAGACTGACCGGAGAATCAAAAAAAATAACTAAAAGAAATTACCTTAAAGAAAGGCGTTTTTTAAGAAATGAATAAACTTCAAACAACATCAATAAGGAAAGAAATACTAGAATTACAGAAATGACAAAAAGCAGGCTATTTTTCTGAGAAAAAAATACAAAGGATTGAGAAATGAGGGCAGTAAATGTTATTAAAAACATAAATATTGCTGGTAAAAAAGAAACAAAAGAATTTTTTTTCTGGCTAATCAGCCATAAACTTACAATAAATAGTGCTAATGCAGCTACAAGTTGATTAGATGCCCCAAATACTGGCCATATTGCTTTCCAGTTCCCAAATGCAAGACATCCTGCGAAAAAAATTATTATCGCACTAGAAAAAAATCTATTCATGAATAACTTTAACTTAAAACCTTTTCCAAAAAATTCTTCTGTTATATATCTTGTTGTTCTTGTTGCAGTGTCTAGTGTTGTCATCACAAATGAATTTAAAGTTATTGTTGCTACTAAACATCCAAAAGTTACTCCTAAGATTTTTGAAACTATTTGTCCATATCCGACGGAAAATGTTCCGACCCAGTCGCCTGTCTTCAACAATTCAGGATATACAGGACAGGCTATCCCCCCTTCTTTTTTCTCCCATAACAGGCCTGCTGTTACTGCTAACAGGGCAAGTATTGCAAGTGCTGCTTCAAGAAGCATTGCGCCATAACCAATTTTTAGTGCATTTTTCTCATTGTCTAACTGTTTTGAAGTTGTTCCTGAAGAAATAAGTGAATGAAATCCAGAAACCGCACCACATGCAATAAAGACACATAACATTGGCAGAAGTGGGCCCTGTTTTGCTGTCCATCCTAAAAATGCAGGTGTATTTATATTAGGTCTATTAAATATCAGCCCTAAATATCCACATATCAGTCCAAAAAATAATATAAAAGTTGAAAGATAGTCTCTTGGTTGAAGTATAATATTTACAGGTACAACAGACGCTATATATGAATATACAAGTAAAGTTGCTATCCAGATATTTGTTGCTAAATTAAAAGCACTTTCTTTGCTTATCTTGAAACTTTTCTGTAATATCTCTTTCAGGTCTAAAGGGAATTTGTAACCAATAATCAAAAGTATTACAACTAATATTATTCCAAAAATTGTTGCAAGTGGTAAACTAATATCATTTTCTGTTTTCCTCCCACTATACATTATTTTTCCAACAATAATTGCCACAAAAATCAAACCAAATGTTGGAATAACTATCCTTGGTTCTTTTACCAATGTGGTTGCTGTTGCAGAAGCAAAAACAGCAATTACTAAAATAAGCGCAAACCATACAAATCCAGAAAATAACATTTTTGCCCGAATACTTACAACATCTTGCGCAATATCTGCTATTGAATGTCCTTCGTATCTCAGTGACACTACGAGGGATGAAAAATCATGAACAGCACCTATGAAAATTGAGCCAAGAACTATCCATAAAAATGTAGGCATCCAACCCCATAGGGCAGATGCTAAAACAGGACCTAAGATTGGTCCTGCCCCTGCTATTGAAGCAAAATGATGGCCAAATAAAACTGTCCAGTGTTTGGCAGGTATGTAGTCAATTCCGTCGTTAATTTTTTCAGCAGGAGTTTTTATTGATGGGTCTATACCAAATAATTTCTTAAGATATTTTCCATAGAAACTATAAGCAAAAACAAAAAGAATTATACCAGTGAGTACTACAACAAGCGAATTCATTTTTTCTTGTCCTGTATAATTATTCCAACCGCAATCAAAATATATGCTCCTACTATTAAAAATGGCGATAAAACACTTGCCCAATTTTGTCCTTCCGGGTCTGTTTTAGTTAAAATAAAAAATCCTAAAATTAAAACAAAGATTCCAAACAAAATTACCTTTTTCCCTTTAGTTGATATCTCTTGTTGTCTTTCAGATAATTTTTCTGGTTTCTTTCTTATCATAGCTTTTTAAATGCAGATGGGTTTACTTCAAATACATTCGCCCCAAGTGAAATGAGTTCATTTATTTTGTCATAAAAAATATCATAATCAACTGTAACCACAGAGCCTACAAATATATCTAACATATTAAAAAGTTCTTCTGGGACTATTTCAGAACCATAAGCAATAACAAGAAAACTTATATCTTTTTGAGATTTTTCTTCAAACGGGATATTAAAAATGCATCCTAAAAATTTTTTTATTGATATTCCAGAAACTGTGTAATACTTTGTCTGCTGTGAAACAGGTTGTTGGACAGGAGTTTCAGAAAAAAGTGGTTTAACAAATTCCTCAACTGGTGAAGATGGTTGCAAAACAGGAGGTTCAGATCCATGTGGTTTTGATATATGTAGCTGTTCAGGCGGTTGTGTCGTAGGTGGCTGTGATGGTTTAGCAAATGACAATTCTTCAGGGGGCAAAATTACTGTCTTTTCTTCTTCAAAATTAGTTTCTGGTGGTTCTGGTGGTGGTTGAACTTCTTTAGCGGGTAATTCTTCTTGTGGTAAAACTACTGTTTTCTCTAATTCTATATCTGAATCAATGCCTGATGTTTTAACAGGTGGAATTTCAGCAGGTGCTTGTGGTTGAATTTTTATAGAAGGTAATTCTTCTTGTGGTAAAACTACTGTTTTCTCTATGTCAGTAGATTTAGAAATAGTAAATCTTGGTTCAATTTCAGGGGGTTCTGGGGGTGTCTTTGATACATGGGGTCTTTCAAAAGGAAGTTCATCAGGAGACAAAACTACTGTTTTCTCCATATCAGAAAATTTTGTTGAGGGTGTAAAACTCTTTTTAGGAACTGTTCCAAAAACCTTTTTTAACGAGGAAATAACTTTTTCTTCTTCATATGGTTTTGATAAAACATCCACAACTTCTATCTGTATCATTGACTGCATTTCATCTTCAATTTTCTTACTTGTAACTAGGACAATAGGAATATTTGCTATTTCAGGCATTGCTTTTATTCTTGGAACAAGTTCATATCCAGGAAATCCAGGCATACTATTATCAAGCATTATTAAATCGGGTTTTTGTGTTTTGGCAAGTTCAATTGTCTGGATTCCTTCCTCTGCTTCTATAATATCAAAGTCATAATCTTCAAGAAGAAGTTTTAATAAATTTCTGAGTTCCCACTCATCTTCTGCTATAAGAATTTTTTTGGGCATTGTTTCCCCCTTTGATAAGGCGCAATGAGTCGCCTCACTAATTTAGACTGATAAATCAGGCAACTATTAGTGAAAAAACTACACTATTATCTCCCTAAAGCCATATTTTCTAATCTTCTTATTCTTTCAGAAATAGGAGGATGGGTTGAAAAAAGAGCCAATATATTTTCTGCTTTAAGAGGATTAACAATAAACATATGAGCGGTTGCTGGATTCGTCTGTAATGGAATTTTTTTTGAATAATCTGAAAGTTTACTTAAAGCACTTGCAAGTGAAAGCGGGTCATTTGTAATTTTTGCAGATGACTCATCTGCTATGTATTCTCTTGTTCTTGATATAGCAAGTTGAATTATCATTGCGGCAATAGGAGCAATTAGCATAACAACAAGTAGTCCTATACCACTACTTGAACGGTCTCTGTCACGACCACCAAGTCCACCAAAAATAAACGCATATTGTGCCATTCTTGCAAGCATAAAAATTGCTCCTGCTATTGTTGCAGCAAGAACCTGAATTAAAGTATCACGATTTTTTATATGTGATAACTCATGGCCTACAACACCTGCAAGTTCACGGTTATTTAACAAACTCAATATTCCAGTTGTAACTGCTACTGCTGAATGACGAGGATTTCTTCCGGTAGCAAAAGCATTCGGTGCAGGACTATTTATAACATAGACTTTTGGCATTGGTAGATTTGCCTGCTGGCTTAAATTTGCAACAATTGAATATAACCTAGGTAATTCTTTCTCTGTCACAGGCTTTGCCCTATACATTGCAAGAACAATTTTATCACTGAACCAATAGGCAAGAAAATTCATAAGACAGGCAAAAACAAAAGCCATTATCATACCATCTCTGCCGCCAAGTGCCTGACCTGCCCACATAAATACAAGAATAAGTACAAACATCAAGACGAATGTTTTAAAATTATTCATTGCAAAACACCTCCAGTTCTTTTTTTAGTATTTCCAAATCAACTGTTGTATTTACACATGGGCCATTAGGTCTGATATTTGGTATCCCGACAACAGGCAATGGATAAACTGCTGAAATTCCTTCAGTTAACTCCCTCTCACACGCAACAGCAATAATAAAATCTGGTTTGATTTCATTTACAAGTCTACGGGCAAGTCTGCCACCAGTAGCTACTCTTATTATTATATCAAATTTTTTACCAAATTTAACTATATCTGAAATCTTACACCTCCCGCATTCCTCGCAATTAAATATTGTCTTTGTAATACGATGTTCACATTCATCAAATTGAACACAGTGTGGAAGAAGAAGAAAAACTTTTTCTGGATGATGTTTTTTAAGATTATTCTCTGATTTCACAAATTTATTGTTCAGATGGATATATTTTAACTCTAATTTTTCTCTTTTGGATGGAAATATTTTCCCGAGAAAAGTTAAAATTGGATATCCTATATAAGTCAAAATCCATCTTTTCACAATTTATCCCCTATTTTTAATCTTGAACCCTGAATCCAGTCCCATGCGGACATCGGCTTTTTAGCTTCTGGCTGGACCTCTTCAATAAGTAAAAAACCATTACCACATCTTACAATAAATCCAGTATTTTTTCTGAATTCTATAATCGTTCCCACCTGATCCATAATCTGCAGTTTATAATCTGGAATTTCAAGAGGGCTTGCTTTTAATATTTTCAAATTTTTTATTTTTAATTTTTCATTTTGAACTTCTATATAGGCAGAAGGCCATGGTTTTGTTCCCCTTATAAGATTGGCAATTTCCTCTGATGAACATTCCCAGTTTATTTCTCCATCTGATTTCTTTAACACTGGTGCATAACTCCCTTTACCTGTCTGTCTAATTGTAGAAATATTTCCTTGAGAATTTTTTATTTTATCTATTCCTTCCAAAAGTAAGTTTATGCCAACTTCAACAAGTTTTTTTTCAAGAGTTATAGCATCGTCTGTCGGGTCAATTTTTACCTCTTTCTGAATAAGAATATCTCCTGTGTCAAGCCCTTCATCTATAAAAAAAACAGTGACACCAGTAACTCTTTCCCCTTTTATAATAGCCCACTGGACTGGTGCAGCTCCCCTATATTTTGGCAAAAGAGAAAAATGCACATTTAATGTTTTATATTTTGGAAGAAGGAATATTTCCTTTGGTAAGATTTTCCCATAAGCAACAACGACTCCAAGGTCTGGCTTCAATGTTTTTATTTCAGAAATAACTTTTTCATCTTTAAGATTATCAGGCGTAAAAACAGGAATATTTTTTTTCAGTGAGAATTCTTTTACAACTGATTGTCTGACTTCAAGCCCTCTGCCTGAGGGTTTATCTTTATGTGTTATAATGCCTACAACTTCTTCTCTTTCAAAAAGTGCTTCAAGAAATCTAACAGAGCACTCTTTTGAACCAAAAAAAATAATACGCATTTAAAATTTCTCTTCAGGTTTTGGACACCATGTCTTTTTATTGACTATTCTTAAAATTGAAATAAATGAAAGAAAAAGAAAAACAACAAGAACAAACCAGAACAAAACAGGAAGATTTCTACCAAAAATAGCAACATACAAAAATGGAAGAATTATAATAAAGCCAATCCAGATAGACCATTTAATTATTTTTTGAGATTTCTTTTGTCTTAGACATACTATAATCTTATAAATAAAATAATAAAAAAATGGCACACCACCAAAATAAAGAAATGCAAAAATATAAGGATTGACTTTATATGTTCGCTTGATATTTTCTGCCCAAAGAAGAAGCAAATTCATTTATTTTTAATGTTTAAGTTTTCCTTTATCTTCTTCTAATGTTTCAAGATATGCTTTATAAAGTTTTTCTTTTTGCTCTTTAAAGAATTCTTCTTTATCCACTCTATTTGATTCAAAAACATGCTCATTAACATAAATGGGAGCATCAACTCTAAGTGCAAGTGCAATAGCATCTGAAGGACGGGAATCAACAATAATCTTTTTATTATTCTGTCTTATGTGTATTTCACAGAAATAGGTTCCATGTTCAATTTTATTTATGAAAATATAATCCACTTTACCTGAAAGTTGTTCAATACATGATTTCAACAAATCATGTGTCAAAGGCCTTGGGAAATATGAATTTTGAAGACGAAAAAGAATTGCCTGTGCTTCAAAAATTCCAACCCATATTGGAACGGCTCTATTGCTATTTTTTTCAGAAAGAAGGACGATTCCCATCTGAGAAATCTCGTCGAAAATAACTGTTTCTACTTCACAAAGAATCATTTTTACACTCCTTGTTTATAGTTTTGGTTTTATAATCTAACCACATAGTTTTTTATCATCTAACAGTATGTTTGTCATTAAAAATTAAAACAAACTTAACTGTTCATTTTTTCCACCAGACATAACTTCTTGAGACCATTTTATGCTTATTTTACCATATTCACCATCATATCCAGGGGATATATCAACTTCGCCTTTTCTCATTTTAATTATTCCTTCAACAATTTTAGGATTTTGAATTTTCTCTAATTGAGTTTCTTCCAAATCTAAAAGTATTCTAAATTCTGACCCAAATCTATTAATAAGACTGAGATATTCTCTCTCAACAGCAGAAGAACCTTTCCCAACTTCAATTGCTTCTGCTATTATTTCTTCTAATGGAATTATATACTTGTATGGAATAGCATTGTTTGGGATATAATCTTCTTCTCTATCAGCAAGACTCTCTACTCTGTGAAGAACTCCAATAGTAACCAGCCTAGCACATTTCGGACAAACATTATTATTTGATATTGACTCCTTTGGATGTAAACAAATTCCGCAGTGCCTGTGTCCATCATAATGATATTTTCCTTCCTCAGGGAAAAATTCTATTGTATATAAAAATTTATTTTTGTCTTTTGTTTTTATAATTTGTGTAACCTCATTATATAAATCTTTATAATCCTGAACATCAAAGACATTTGCCTCTCGTCCAAGGTTCTTTGGTGAATGTGCATCTGAATTTGAAACTAAAGTTATTGAATCAAGTTTTGAAAGCCGCCAGTTCATTGCAGGATCACTTGAAAGACCTGTTTCAATTGAATGAATATTTGATATCTGCTTACCAAAACATTCTATAATAGAATCAAATCCGGAATTTGAGCCAAAAATAGAAAAATGTGGTGTCCAGGCATGTGCAGGAATAATCATACAATCATCAGAAATATTTAATAAAAGGTCAACCATATCTTCAGAATCAATACTGAGTATTGGCCTTCCATCTGCGAGAAGATTTCCCCACCTTGAAAGTTTCTCATTTATTTTTTCTACTGTTTTGAAATCAGGAGCAATAATTATATTGTGAATTTTTCTTGTTCTTCCTCTCTTTTGGTAAATGTTACTAACTTCTGTAGTAAGAAAGAAATATATTCCATTATATTCATAAAAATTATTGCCTGCTGGTTTTAAATATCTCTTTAGTTCGGCGAGCCAGAACTGGTGCGTAAAGTCACTTGTTCCTAAAAGTTTTATACCTTTATATTTTGCCCATTTTGTTATTGTAGGAATATCCATATCATGGCTTGTAGCTCGCGAATATTTTGAATGAATGTGCAAATCAGCAATTAGTTTCATTTTTCATTATTCTGATAACATTTTTTTATTTTGTTTTCAAGTTCTGGAATCTTATTTTTTATAACATCCCATACAGTATCCCAATCTACACCAAAATAAAAATGTATAAGTTTATCTCTTAATCCTGCTATCTCTTTCCATTCAACATCAGGATATCTCTGCTTGAATTCACCAGAAATATTTTTTGTTGCTTCACCAATTATTTCTAAACTCCTTATAAGTGCCCTTTTAAGTGTCTCGTTATTTATTATGTTATTAAAACTTAAATTTTTGGTTTCTTTAATTATATAACTTATTTCATCAAGAATATGTTTTAAAAACACTTTATCATCTCTCAATTATTTCAGCCTCCTTTATCACATATGGCAAAATATATGGACTTATGCCATTTGGAGTAACAACAGTTACTTCTTTTTTAAGTAAATCTTCAAGGATAAATACTAATTTAATGAAATTATCATATGTAGATTCCTCAAACTCAACAAGAAAATCTACATCGCTATCTTCTTTTTGTTCATTCCTTACATATGACCCAAAAAGTGATATAGATTTCACTTTATATTTGTCCAGAATTTCTTTATTTTCTTTTATGATTCTTTTTATATCTTCCTTTGTCATTTTTTATTGCTCCAAGAATTATGTTTAATGGATGTGAAATTGGCAATGATCTTAATTTTGTCTTTATAGTTTTTTAGCAAATTTATATACTTGTTTAATTAAAAAAATGGTATCATCTATATTATCAACAACAAATGAAGTTTTTCAAACCTCACTGTCGTCACGACTTGGGGCTTCATTAATTTCTATTGAGATTATATAAGTTTTTTTAATTCAGGAACAGTTTTATTTTTCATTTTTTAAACTACTCTCTATCTCTATTTTAGCAAAAATTTTATAGTTTCACCACATAAAATTGCAAAAGAGACACTTGCTAATGTCCCAACAAGATAATATTCAGAAAAATCTCTAGTTTTCAACTCTTCAAATCTTGCAATTGATTTTGCAGTAAAAATAAAAGCAACACTAGAATATTGGTTTAACAGAACAAGTGTAAGAATTATAAACCTTTCAAGAAACCCTATTATCATTCCTGCAAACTTTATCTCAGAAATTTTTGCTTCTTTAAAATTTATTGCCTTGAATATAAGAGAAACAAAGATGCTGCCTCCGAAAATAGTAATTATATAACCTATTAAAATTTTTATAATCATATATCTGTTAGGTTGACTTCTGTTTTGTCAATCTTATAGGGTTGACTTATACTTTGTCAACCTTATAGGGTTGACAGAATTTTTTTAACTATTTTTTCTGCTTTTTCAATTTTTTCATATTTAATGTCAATAAACATTTTTGATATCATCTGTTTTGAAACTTTCTCTGATTTAGCAACTTTCTTCAATGTGCCAAGTTTTTCATATAACCAGGTTCTGCGATAGTGTATATCTTTCCAGTCAGATTTTATTGCAGATATTAAACTAATGATTGTATTTATTGTTAAATCAGCATCTGGAGAAGTATTATAGACAATTTCCTCTCCTGATTTTTTTGCCTGTTGTAGTGCTTCTCTTGATTTCATAAAACATTCCCCATCCATATCAACTGTCCTTTTTGAAATTTTTGTTGAGATATAACCATACCCAACACCAAAGGAAATCTTCACAGGATACATCAATCTCTGAATTTCTTTTATTATGTCAAAACTTTTTTCCAGTGAATTTAATAAACCCTGAAATTCATCCCCAAGAGTGACAGAAAATTTAACTGCTATTTCCTTTCTGAAACATAGATTTATCTTATTCAATATATTATGAAGTTTAACCTGAATCTCACTTCTATTTGGAATTTCTCTTGATTTAATCAAATCACCTGTAACTGCTACATAATTCTTTTTCATAATAAATATAAATTAACCTTATTATTCCTTTTACTTTTTTTCTCTTGCCTCAATTTTTTCAATTGACTTTTTTACTGCATCTACAATAGAAGCATCTTTGTCTTCTAATAATCCCTCTAAATCTGATATAACCGTTCTATCGCCTAATTCTCCAAGAGCTAAAACTGCTTCTCTGCGGACCCCAGAAACAGGATGTTTGAGTTTTTCTTTTATTAGTGGAATTGCTGTTTTTATCTTACATCTGACAGACGCTCTTATCGCTTCTATACTAACTCCTTCTGCTGGGTCCAGTATTTTTTCTTTTATCAAAGGATAAACTGTTGGGTCATTAAATTCACTAAGTGCACTTACAGTATAAGTTCTAACAAGCGGATGTAAATGGTTTAATCTTTCTCTCAAGTAAGGTATAGCAGGTTTATATTTTATTTTTCCAAGAGCAATAATACAAGCCATTTGAAAATTTGCATTATCTTTGTCTGTCTTGAAAACTTCTAAAATTTTTTCTCCTGCTATTTCTGAATGACCCATTTCACCTAAAATATTTACAGCAATTGTTCTTATTTCTATATCCTTGTCTTTTAATATTTTTACAATATGCTTAATTGCTTTTTTCTCTCTTTTTGTGCCAATTGATATTAATGCATTTTTTCTTATTTCTCTGTTAGTATCGGATAGTTTGTCTATATCTGTTCTTGTGTCAATAGCAATTTCATATTCAACGCTCGTATCAACAGCAATTTCATACTCAGGTAAACCTTCTGGTGGTAATTTTTCATATTTTTTTTGACCTTTCTGTGCAAATGAAAATGAAAAGAATAAAAACAACAAAATTAAAGTTTTCATTTTTAGCTCCTTATTTAGTATTTATAGTTGCAATAAACTTACAAATCAGATTATATCAAGAAACATCAACTATAAAATCCCCATTTTTCAAATGAGGAGAATCCCCTCTCTTTGAAAAAGAGAGACATGTAGAAATTTTCTGAACTCCCCTCTGTAAAGGTAAAAGGTTTGATCTCATTCTTTAAGAAACAGAAAATAAAATTTACTTCAATTTAAGCAGTTCTCTTGAGTATCGCTCTATCTCTGTTGTTATTCTATCAACCTGATGAGAAAAATAGTAATAGAAAAGTATTGTAGGAATGGCTATGAAAAGTCCTGTTGCAGTAGTAATCAATGCCTCTGCTATACCTTTGGCTACAATACTAGGGGTTGAAACTCCATGCTGAACAATATCGTTGAAAGCCCTTATCATGCCTGTAACTGTCCCTGTAAAACCAATAAGAGTTGAAACAGAAGCCACCGCAGAAAGAAAAGGTAGATATTTTTCGAATTCAGGAATTTCATATAAAACAGCTTCATCTATTGCTTTTTCCATGCTTTCTTTACCTTCATGAAATTTTGCAAGACCACTTCTTAATACATTCATCACAGCAGACTGTGAATTGTTAGAAATTTGAAGTGCTTTTTGAAGTTCTTTTTTTTCTACAAAATCAAGGAATTTTTCAACAAGTATATGTCTTGTTCGAATTTTTCTAAAAAAAATTAATCTATTTATAATGATAGCAATTGAGAAAATAGAACAACATAGAAGTGGCCACATCATGAACCCACCTTTAACAAAATAGTTCCACATAGAAAATTTCCTCGCTTTCTTGAATTATTTTATTAAAAAAAATTTCAATCGTCAACTACAAAATTTATCTATCTATTTTTATGGAGACCAATGTGGCATAAAACAGTCCCCTTCTGTTTCAAAAAGCCGATATTGCAATGACCCATCAACAAACATTACAAAAATTTCTTTTTTTTTATTTCTTGTTGAACTAAAAGCAATAAATCTGCCATCAGGTGAGAAAGAAGGCGACTCGTTGCTTCCAGAATTAAAAGTAAGTTGAGAGATTTTCCCACTTGATATGTCATATAAATATATGTCAAATAAACCCATTCCTGGTTGGCGCATAGTAAATACAATTTTATCACCTTGAGGGGACCAACATGGCGAGTCGCTATAACCGTCAGTGTATATTCTTCTTATATTTGTTCCATCTATGTCAGTAATATAAAGTTGAGGATACCCTGCACGGTCTGAAATAAAAACAATATTTTTTTTGTTTGAAGAAAAACACGGAGAAGTTTCAATGCTATTTTCATAAGTAAGTTGTTTTATGATTTTTCCGTTAATATCTATTAAATATAAATCTGGTGATTTTCCTCGCGAAAGACTTAATGCAATAAACTCACCATCAGGTGCCCATGCAGGTGTAACATTCAAACCTTGAAAAGTTGAAATGGATTTCTTATTTGAACCATCAGCATTCATAACAAAAAGGTCGGGATTACCATATCTATAAGTGGTAAAAAGAATTTTTTTGCCATCAGGCGACCATTTTGGAAAAAGAGAAATTGAACCATAATTAGTGAGTTTTTTAAGTCTAAAGCCATCATAATCAACCACATAGATTTCTTTTGCAGAACCTGAATCATTTACAAAAACAATTTTTGAGTGAGCAATTCCTCTCTGACCTGTAAATCTAAAAACAATCTCATCATTCAGTTCATGAGCAATATCTCTATAGTTTTCTATTGTAGATTCAAAATCTTTTTCAAAAATTATATCCCCTGACTCTATATCATAAAGTTGTGCACTCAAAATGCAATTGCTTCTTTTAACTTTCAACTTTCCTGTAAGAATAACATCAATTCCTTGTTTTTCCCAGATTTTAAGCTCAGGTTTCTTGCCTGCTAATACATAGTTCAAAGTAATAATATCAAAATATCTAGTGAAAAGCAGGTCTTTTCTTGTAACATCCTGAATTTTTCTTGAAAGTTCTATATATTTTAAATCTGCAGGAAAAGCAACAAAATCCGCTATACCTATTTTTATTCTCTGCCCATGGGCTGTAAGTTTTAGATAGACATCAACTCCATAGAGTCCAGAAAACAGAAAATAGAAAATAGAAAATAGA
>FWPU01005769.1_pt1 | contig 26110 bp, 27 predicted proteins | sample 2228361 | NCBI WGS metagenome assembly FWPU01 (sample SAMEA103939777, study PRJEB20133) | metagenome | reverse complement strand
AACCGCACCATGGCCAAACCCTTCAAGTGGACTTACCAGGGAAGGCCTCTCTCTATGTAACACCATAGTTATTTATGCCCAATTGTACTAGGGTCTCGATGAGGTCTCGATAAGGTCTCGACAGGGTCTCGATAAACTCGACCCGGCGGCTTTGGTTGTTGGGCAGGTGATTGAGCCTGTCGAAATCTTGTCGAGACATAGCCCCGCTTTTAGCAAGGACAAAAAAGATGTTCCCCTATGCCACCTATTGTCAATACGTCCTGGCTCACCCCGAGGACGAATACAACCGGCGTTATCACGACCACGAATACGGTTTTCCGCTCTATGACGACAATGCCCTCCTCGAGCGCCTGGTGCTGGAAATCAATCAGGCCGGACTTTCCTGGCTGACTATCCTGAAAAAGCAGGCCAATTTCCACCGCGCGTATGAGGGATTCGTGGTCGAAACGGTAGCCGCTTACGGGGAGTCCGATCGCGCGCGTTTGTTGTCGGACGCCGGCATCATCCGCAATCGCTTGAAGGTGAACGCCGCTATCGAGAACGCCCGCCGCATCCTGGCATTGCGCCAGGAGTACGGTTCGTTCAAGGGCTGGCTGGATGCGCATCATCCGCTGTCGCTCGAAGCCTGGACCAAATTGTTCAAGCAAACTTTCGTCTTCACCGGCAGTGAAATCGTCAACGAATTTTTGTTATCCACCGGCTACCTGCCGGGCGCGCATGAAGAAACTTGTCCGGTCTATGCCAGAATTCTGCCGCTCGATCCGCCCTGGAAAACAGTCGAACCATAACGAAAAGATGACCACTACCCCTCGAATTATCTCCACCGCCGAACCCTTCTTCTTCCCTGGCAAGGCCGGCCAACCCGGCTGCCTGTTGATACACGGCTTTACCGGCACGCCCAAAGAGATGCGCTGGATGGGCGAATTCCTCAGCGCGCAAGGCTATCCTTGCCTGGGCGTACGGCTGGCCGGTCATGCTACCTGTCCCGAAGACATGATCCGCTCGCGCTATACCGACTGGATAGCCTCTGTCGAGGATGGTTATCACCTGTTGCGCGGCGTTGCAGAGCGCATTTACCTGGTTGGCCTGTCTATGGGCGGCATCCTGGCGTTGCTAATGTCCACCCGCTTGCCTGTGGCGGGCGTGATCGCTATGGCAACGCCCTATCGCCTGCCATACGATTACCCTATCTGGATGCTGAAACTGCTCAGCAAGTTCGTGGCCTACCAGCCCAAAGAGAAAATCGAACCGGGCGCAGATTGGTTCGACAAAGAAGCCTACGCCGCTCACGTCTCGTATCCTCGAAATCCGGTGCGTTCTGGAGCAGAACTACAATGTCTGATAGGGGAAATGCGCGTCGCCCTGCCTAAGGTCAACGCGCCGGTGCTGCTCGTTCATTCGCGCAACGATACCTACGTCCCGCCTGAGAACATGGAGCATATTTACGCCGCGCTGGGCGCTTCGGACAAGACCAAACTTGCTATAACGGAAGCCGGCCATGTTGTCACGCGCGATGCAGCGCGGGAGGAGGTCTTTCGCGCAGCGGTAGATTTCATCCGGCGCGTGGAGACGGGCGCATGAATCCCTCCATCCTGTTGGTTGGCGCGGCTTTGTTCATCTGGGGCATTGGCGAGGGGATGTTTTTCTATTTCGTGCCGCTCTACATGCAGCAATTTGGCGCCAGCCCGATTTGGATTGGCTCCATCCTGGGCGGGTTTGGTTTCGTGATGATGTGTGCGCACATCCCGGCCGGCTTGCTTTCGGACCGCCTGGGGCGACGCCCACTGCTGCGCCTGGCCTGGCTGCTCGGCATGATCGCTGCCTGGGGCATGGCGCTGGCGACTTCCCTGCCGTTATTCGTAGGGGCCTACCTGTTGTATGGCGTGACCGCTTTTGTCTCCTCGCCCTTGTTTAGTTACGTCACAGCCGCGCGGGGGAACCTTTCAGCCGGGCGTGTCATGACCTTGACCTCGGCCATGTACAACCTGGGGGCGGTGATTGGCCCTATCTCTGGCGGCTGGCTGGGTGACCGTTTCGGTTTGCAATCGGCCTTCTTGGGGGCGGCGTTGGTGTTCATTCCCTCCGTTGTATTGCTTTTCTTCCTGCCGCCCCAGCCTCGTGAAGCGCACGATGGCGACGGCGCCGGGCGTCAGTTGCTGTTCAATCGGCGCTTTTGGGGCTTTCTTGTGCTGGTGTTCCTGACGATGTTTGCCATGTACCTGCCGCAGCCGCTCACGCCCAACTTCTTGCAAAACGAGCGCGGCATTTCGTTCAGCCAGTTGGGTTGGATGGGTTCGGCCGGCAGCCTGGGCAACGTGTTGTTCAACCTGGCGCTTGGCCAGTTTTCTCCGCCGTTGGGTTTTGCGCTGGGGCAGATCTGTGTAGGATTGTTTGCCTTGTTCCTCTGGCAAGGCGACGCGCCTGTGTGGTATGCTCTGGCTTACTTCTTGTTGGGCGGCTATCGCGCCGCGCGGATGTTGGTCTTTGCGCAAGTGCGCTGGTTGATTCATCAGGCGCAGATGGGGCTGGCTTATGGGATTACGGAAGCGGTCAACTCGTTTGCGGTCATCCTGGCGCCCTTGCTGGCCGGCTTTCTTTATGACAAAGACCCCGCTTCTCTCTACGCCTTGAGCCTGGTTCTCGTTGCCCTGGGCGTTGTTCTCAGCCTCGTCTTTTCCCCGCGTCCTGCCTCGGCCGCAACCGTACCCGATTCCTGATGTCCTCGGAGATCGCCATGCTCGAAATCGTCTCTTTCACCCTCGGCCCTGCCATGACCAATGCTTACCTGGTGGCCGACCCGACTACCGGCGAAGCCGCCGTCATAGACCCTGCCTGGGATGGACAGATTATCCTTGCTGAAGCCAGGCGGCGTAACTGGCGCATCGGACATCTGTGGTATACCCATGCCCACTTCGATCACATCGGCGGCGCGGCTGCCATTGCCGACGCCCTCAATCCCTTGCCGCTGGTGGCCCTGCATCCTGCCGACCATACGCTTTGGCGTGCGCAGGGCGGGGCGCCGCTGTTCGGCTTCAAGATAGACCCCGGCCCTGAACCCAACATTGATCTATATCACGGTCAGGTGTTGCACCTGGGAAGCGTGCAATTCGAGGTGCGTCATACGCCAGGACACACGCCTGGACTGTGCGTGTTCTATGTGGCTGCCGAGGGGCTATGCTTTTGCGGCGACCTCATCTTCCGCGACAGTGTCGGCCGCACCGATCTGCCCGGCGGCAATTGGGAAGCCTTACTGAAGAGCATTCACGAGCAAATTTTCACTCTCCCCGATGATACCCGCCTGTTGTCTGGTCATGGCCCCGAAACTACCGTGGGCGAGGAAAAACGCTCCAACCCCTATTTGGGCATAGTATAGCGCGGAAGGGGACGATGTCTGCAACCCAGGGCCATCACAACCCTGTAGGACAACTCTTCAAGAGTTGTCTACACTGGTTGCGGCTCGCCGCGTTATGAATATCGCTTTACTGAGCCATTAGGGCTGTCTATTGTACATAAGTTGGTAACTGCTCAGGTCAAGACCCTAAAGGTCTCCTGTGCAATCGAAAATGTGTTTCAAGCCTGATCTTCCCGTGAATTCAGCCTTTCGATGTGCGGAAAAGACCTTTAGGGTCTGTATTTAGGGCGTTTTCAAAAGTGGCTGAGTAGTTACACAAGTTGTTCGGTTGGCCTAGATTTGTGTTCTGGGTGAACGTCCCGAAGGTTTCGAGGGCGCAATTGACGTAATTTACGAATACCTTTGGGACGGTTTCTAGCCAAATTGAGAATCGCTGATTGTGATGTGTAGGCAGTTACGGCAAATTCCCAATTTGCCCTACTTGTGGGTAATAGATAGGCCATTAGGGAGGCGGCAAGGTTTCCATGCGCCAGTTGGCTAGATATTCGCCATGATAGAGGGCTATCCAGCCATCCGAGGTCATGGCCCACACGTCGCTGCCGCGCAGGCTGTATTTCTTGATGGTAACCGTTGCTCCCTCTGGCAGCGTATAAAGAGGCTCTGAAGCTGTGCCAGGTGCTTTGCGTACATTCAAACGGGTGTTGGTCGTGACGGTGAGGGGTAAGGGCGGAAAGGGCTCCAGGCGTGAGAGAGAAATCCACAACGGTTCTTTGGCCACGAGGGGGAAGAAAATATCCCCCGGCGGCGGCGGAACGACATCGCCCCTCAGGGTAATCACTGTGAACTTTTGCACGCGCAGCGGATCGCTTTCATAGGTGGGCTGATCCTGGGGGCCGTCTTCGTATTTCATGGTGCGAATCTGGGCGTTTTTGCCTTTGATTTGCACCACTTCCACCGCGTTGCCGCCGTAGATCAGGGTTTCCATTTGTGGCCAGCCGGTATTGTTGAAAGAGCCAGAATGGGGATTGGTAGCGTAGTTGAACTTCTTCACAGGCGGATTCAATAGACCGAAATGAAAATCCCAACCATATTTGCTCAAGTTGATGCGGTCGGTACCCTGGAGTTTTCCCTGCGTTCCCATCACTTGTAAGGGGTAGACTTCCGGCGCCTGCGCCATTTTGGGATTGGGCCAGCCAGGTAAGATCATGCGCGGAATGATATCATGGCGCACGCGATATAAGATGCCGGTCTGATAATCGCCGCTATACTCGTCGATGAGTTCGTCAACCAGCGGCAAGACCTCGTCCAAAGACTGGGCCCTTTTGATTTGCTGTAAGGAGGCAATGAGTTCATCCGAAGAAATGGTGATGAGCATGGGGCATTACCTTTGTCTAAATAAGTTTGCTATAATGGTTTAACTTTATCATAATCGAATTCGATTTGTCCATCTTTTCACACATCTAAGAGAATGAATTTCCATTCACAGAGGCTGGAGGGCAGCATGAAACGAGCAGTTAGCATCAGTTTGGGGAGTTCCAAGCGCGATAAAAGCGTAACGGTCAAGTTCAAAGACCAGGACATCCTGGTCGAGCGCATCGGCACGGACGGCGATGTGGACAAGGCGCGCCAAATGTACCTCGACCTGGACGGCAAGGTGGATGCCTTTGGCGTCGGCGGCGTGGACTTGTACCTGCGTCTCGACCAGCGTGAATATCCGCTGTATGCGGCGCTGAAAATGGTCGAGGGGGTCTGCCGCACGCCGCTGTGCGATGGGCGCGGGTTGAAGCACACCCTGGAGCGGCGCGTGTTCGAATTGGCCCGTCCGCAGTTGGGCGAGGCGCGCTTCCGCCAGGCGTTCGTCCCTGTCGCGGTGGATCGGCTCGGTTTGGCGGAGGCAGTTGCGGGGGTGTCTGAACGGGTGGTCATCGGCGACCTGATGGTGGCCCTGGGAGTCCCCATTCCTATTCATGGCATTCCATCCTTCAAGCGCCTGGCGCGCGTGATGCTGCCGCTCGTCAGCCATTTCCCGATGAGCATGATTTTCTATGGCAGCGGCGGCGCAGAACAGAAGCCGAAGTATGTCAGGTATTTTGCTAACTCGGACCTGGTGGCGGGCGATTTCCTGTTCATGCGCAAGTATATGCCGGAACGCATGGATGGTAAGACGGTGGTCACGAATACCACGACCGAAGAAAACATCGCCTTGCTCAAGGCGCGCGGTGTGAAGACTGTCATCACGACCACGCCGCGTTATGAAGGGCGTTCCTTTGGGACGAATATGATGGAGGCTGCACTGACGGCATACGCCGGAAGGGGACGCCGGCTTACAGACGATGAATTGAACGAGTTGATTGATGTGTTGGAATTGAGGCCCAGCGTTTCGACGTTATGAGGTCTCCCCTTAAGGTCACTACTTGCGGGCGTGGAAGCCTGCTGCAATGTCTTTCGAAGAGCCATACTGTGGTAACGACTTCAGTTGTGCTTTTCGGCGACAGTGAGTTTATCGAAGCCTTGCCGCTACACAGCATCGTCCCTCATTCTGATTCTGCCGCACAGGGTGAGGTAGGCAGTTACAAAATCTGTGGAACTGCGCCATCTGTGGATTTCTCTAGTTACCACTGACAACTTGTTCGTGGACACTGGAGAACTCAAGGTCTTTGCCGTAAAGTCATCTCTACGGCTTGAAAGAATGGGTAATGGGTGCTAGAAGTTCTAGTCAGGGCGGTGAAAGGCGAGTCTTTCTGCCCGACTTTTCTGCAACCTCTTGCTGCTACCTCAGGCCGGGCAGTTACCGTAAAACAAAAGTGCAGACAAAAAGCCTGCACTTGCTGTTTCCAATTGCTCATCCCGACCTCTGACGACTGCTCACTGCTGCCTGATTACCGAGCGCCCCTCATTCCTCCTCCCCCCTGCCTGCCATCTGTACCCCCACGATATTGAAGCCCGAGTCCACGTACAACACATCACCGGTGATATGTCTGGAAAGGTCAGAGGCCAAGAAGACCGCCGCGTTTCCCACATCCTCGATAGTCACGTTCTCGCGCAAGGGTGACATATCGGCAAAGTGCTTGTACATATCGCGGAAGCCGCCCACGCCGGCCGCCGCTAGCGTGCGGATGGGACCGGCTGAGATGGCATTCACACGAATCCCCTGCGGGCCAAAATCGTAAGCCAGGTAACGGGTGGCGGCTTCAAGGGCCGCCTTGGCTACCCCCATCACGTTGTAATGTGGCGCAACCTTGACCGAACCGTAGTAAGTCATACACATCAGCGAAGCGCCGTGGCGCAAGATGGGCTGAAAGGCGCGCGCCAGCGCCACGAACGAAAAGACGCTGATATCTAGGGCTGTCTTGAAGCCCTCGCGCGTGGTGTTGTAGAACGGGCCGGTCAGTTCGTCTCGACCGGCAAAAGCAATCGAATGCACCAGCACGTCTATTTGTCCAAAGACCTGAGCGGCCTTTTCCGCCACAGCGGCAATGTGTTCGTCTTTCGACACATCACATTCTTCCACCCAGGAGCAGCCGATTTTCTCGGTCAGCGGCTTAACGCGTCGTTCCAGCGCCTGGCCCGCGTAACTGATGCCGATTCGTGCGCCTTCACGATGCAGCGCTTGAGTAATGCCCCAGGCTATCGAACGTTCATTGGCCAGCCCAAATATCAATGCGTTCTTACCTTCGAGTAAGCCCATCGTTCCTCCGAAATAAGTAGAGTAGAGAGCAGGGAGTAGGTAGAGAGCAGTTGACTGATATCTACTCTCTAATTCTCCATCCCTTGACGCAGAACCTCCATGGTTTTGATTTCCACGGCTCTGGTACACTATATAAACCCACTCTTGGCCCGATGGTCACGCTTCCTTCTGCAACCGGGATTCCCGCTTCGATCCACAACCCGCCGCCTGTTGCCGTTAAATCGGCCCCGTTCTCGCCTTTGGCGATTCCCAGCGCCTGGCACACTTTCCCCGGCCCAAAAGTATCCCTCCCATTTCGCCGTGCCGAAATGACTTCTACCCCCTCGACTGGCTGAATGGCGCGAATCAATACCGCCGCGGGAAACCCCTCCGCTTCAGTGACGGCATTCAGCATCCAGTGATTGCCATATGTGAAATAGACGTAGGCATGTCCGGGCGGCCCGTACATGACCTGGGTGCGCGGCGTGCGGCCGGCTCTGGCGTGGCAGCCCAGGTCTTCCTCGCCGATGTAGGCTTCCGTTTCGGTGATGAGACCAACGAGTTTAATACCGTCCAGGATGCGCACCAGGCGTGCGCCGAGCAATTCGCGGGCCACCGTCAGGGTGGGGCGGTCATAGAAAGCGCGAGGTAACACGAAATTCATTTCGCTTTTGGCTGGGGTTTGCCATGCTAAAGTATTCATACTCTATTCTATTTTAGCCAAAAACGCTACAATATGGGAAAATCGTACAAGGAGATGTTTGGAGGCGCAATGAGCAAGCAAGATACTATTCAATGGATCGAGAAAGACAAGAAGCAATTACATCCCACCTATCATCCCAAGAGCCATGCCAATCCGTTGGTCGTAGAGCGCGGCGAAGGTGTTTGGCTCTACACCACAGATGGTCGAAAAGTGTTGGATGCTATGGCCGGCTTGTGGAACGTCAATGCCGGTTATGGCAATCAGGAATTGGCCCAGGCTGCCTATGAGCAGATGAAATTATTGGCTTTTACCTCCAACTTTTCGGGCATGACCAATTTGCCTTCCATTCGCCTGGCCGACAAACTGGCCGGCTTTGCTTATGAAGGCTTGAACACGACTTTTTTCACTTCGGGCGGTTCTGAAGCAAATGACTCGGCCTTCAAGACAGCGCGTTACTATTGGAAGCGTAAGGGCAAGCCAGGCAAGTACAAGGTCATTGCGCGCAAGGGCGCCTACCATGGTGTGACCTTGGGTACGACCTTTGCGACCGGACTGGAGAAATATCACACCATGTTTGGCCCTGCGGTGGAGGGGTATATCCATGTTCCGGCTCCGAACCCTTATCGCTACGAAGGTGAAGTACGCCCAGGCGAAACGGTTGGCCAGGCCGCGGCGCGCGCTTTGGAAGAGGCCATTTTGCGCGAAGGTGCGGATACGGTGGCCGCCTTCATTGCCGAACCTGTCATGGGCGTAGGCGGCGTGATCGTCCCGCCGGCCGATTATTTCCCCCTCGTGCGTGAAATTTGCGACCGGCACGAAGTCTTGTTCATTGCGGACGAGGTCATCACCGGTTTTGGGCGCACTGGAGAATGGTTTGCCCTCAAGCATTGGAACGTCAAGCCTGATATCCTGTCGTTTGCCAAAGCCGTGACCAGCGGCTATGCTCAATTGGGCGGCATTCAGATTTCGGATGCAATTCGCGACACGATCGAGTCGGCCAGCGAGGCCGAGGCTTATATGCACGGCTATACCTATTCAGGCCATGCTATGGCCTGCGCGGTTGGCTTGAAGAACCTGGAAATCATGGAGCGGGAAAACTTCCCTCAACGGGCGCGTGATCTGGGCAAGCGCCTGCTGGACGGTTTGAAAACGCTGGCAGAGTTCCCCTTCGTGGGCGATGTGCGCGGACTGGGCTTGATATGCGGTGTGGAAATCGTCTCAGACAAGGCCAGCAAAGCGGCTGACCCCGCCATGACGGTAAAGGTCTATAACGCGGCTCTCGAACGCGGTTTGCGTTCCCGCCCTCTAGGCAACACGCTGGCCTTTTCTCCGCCCATTGCGATCACCGAAGACGAGGTGGATGAAATCGTCAAACGCCTGGGCGCCGCCATGGATGCGGTAGCGTAGACCGACCTGTTCTATCCGACACCGGCAGGACAAGTCTATGACTTGTCCTGCTTTGGTGAATGGAAAATGTTTCTATGCGTTTCAAGGCAGATATGACCTTGTTCCTGGTTGCCCTGATTTGGGGCAGCGCCTTTAGCGCCCAGCGTGTGGCCGGACAGCAAGGCATCGTCTACCTATTCAACGGCGTGCGCTTTCTGTTAGGGGCGCTGATATTGCTGCCGCTGGTGATGCGCAGGCATTGCTCCCGGCGTGTTCCTCTCGACGTTTCACGCGGTCAGTGGCTGTGGATGGGCGTTGCCGGCATAGTGTTGTTCGTGGCGGCGGCTTTGCAACAGGTAGGATTGCAATACACGACCGCCAGCAATGCCAGTTTTCTCACTAGCCTGTACGTGGTTTTCGTGCCGTTCGTGTTGTTCGTCGGTTGGCGCGAACGTCCGCGCTGGCAGGCGCTGGCGGCGGTGGGATTGGCCGGGGGTGGGGCTTACCTCATTTCGGCGGGAGGCAGGCTCGAGGTCCAGCGAGGCGATGCGCTCGAGTTGTTGGGGGCGGTCTTCTGGGCGCTGCATTGCGTCATTTTGGGCAAATTTGCGTCCCGTTATGACGCGATTACCTTTTCGATAGGTCATTTTCTCGTCAGCGCGGCGCTGAATTTGGCGGCTGCGCCCTTTTTGGAACATCCGCAGATTTCTGCTCCCTGGGCTTCGGTGGGCGCCATTTTGTACGCCGCTATCTTTTCCGTAGGGATGGGCTACACCTTGCAAGTGTGGGCGCAAAAATACACGCCGCCGACCGATGCGGCGCTGATTTTGAGCCTCGAGGCCGTCTTTGGGGTGCTGTTTGGCTTCTTGCTGTTGAGCGAGACGTTGACGTGGATGCAGGCAGTTGGCTGCTTGTTGGTGTTTGCGGGGGTGCTGTTGACACAGTTGCGAGAGGGCAAATCAGAGTAAAATAGTCTTACCCAATCGCCTTGGAGGTAGTATGGTCGCTAAAGTTATCCTGAATCCCTATTCCAACCGCTGGAACGCGCAGAAACGTTGGCCGCAGGCCGAGGCTGCCCTGCGGGCAGCCGGCGTGGAGTTCGAATTGGTCGTTTCACAGCGCAAAGGTCAGGTGGTAGAACTGGCCAAAGAGGCGGCGCGCGCGGGTTTTTCGCCCCTCATTGCGGCTGGCGGAGATGGCACCATCGGCGAAACGGTCAATGGCATGGCGCGAGCCGTAAAATCCGAAAGCGACCTGCTGGGGCCGTTGGGCGTTATGCCGCTGGGTTCGGCCAACGACCTGGTCGTGAATTTGGGCTTGCCGCTCGATTTGTCGGCCGCGGCGCAGGTCATTGCAGCGGGAAAAACCCGTCGGCTCGATGTAGGTAAATTGAACGAGCGTTGTTTCGTCAACAACTCGGCGGCCGGGCTGGAGCCGTATGTCACCACCAAGCACGAGCGCATCCACTGGATCAAGGGCATTGCACGTTACCTGGTGGCGGCTATTTGGGCTATTCTGGATAAACCTGAATGGCAAGGCGATGTCCGCTGGGACGATGGCGAATATCACGGGCCGCTCACCTTAGTCTCGATTGGCAACGCCCCGCGCACGGGCGGCTTTTACATGACGCCTCATGCCGATCCTTTCGATGGCAAATTGACCTTTGCTTATGGCTACCGCGCCACCCGGCTGGGACTCTTCCAGGCCTTGCCGCGCACCAGAAAGCCCGGCAAAGGGAATTATCTGGAGTTGCCCGGCATGTACGAGGTGCATACCACCCGCCTGACCATCCATCTCGACAAGCCTTCGCCCGCCCATACCGACGGCGAACTCTTCCCAGACTACAAGCAGGACTTCGAGTACAGCATCTTCCCGGCGCGCTTGCAGATTTTGGCACCATGACCGATTCCCCCTCTCCTTCGCTTTGCCTGCTGACCCCAACTCTGTGGGCCGATTTCGAGTGAGGCATGTCTTTTCAGGAATTTCAGAAAACATCCCGAAACCTGACTCCGCAGGAGTGGCGCTTCTTGTTCCTGGCGGGCCTGGCTTTGATTGGGCTGTTGGCGTTGTTGGCGTATGCCAATCTCTCCCTGGCGAGGATGCTACCCGATGGCGGCGAATTCTATTTACTGCGCATGGGCGGGCGGGCATTCCTGTTCGAGCGCACCGAGCCTTACAGCGCCGGCGTCCCGGCGGCGGTTCAGGCGCAAGTGTATGGCCGCATGGCGCGTGCGGGGGAAGAAGTGTATATCCTGGACATCCCTTTTCACCTCATGGCGGTTTTTTTCCCTCTGGCGTTGTTTCGAGATGAGGTAGCGGCGCGCGCCTTTTGGATGGTGCTGACAGAAGCGGCTTTGCTGGCCTTCCTCGTTCTTATCTTTCGCTTGCTCGAAAGCCGCCCTCCTCGTTACTTTACTGTTCTGGCGTTCTTGTCTTGCTTCTCTTCTTACTATGCCTGGCAGGCTTTCCTGGAAGGTTCTACGGCCATTTTGCTGGCTGTCGCCTATGTTGGCCTTCTGTGGGCTCTGCGGGTGCAATGGGACGAACTGGCAGGCGCTCTTCTGGTTTTGACCGCCTTTCAATGGGAGATGGGCGGCCCGTTTTGGCTGTTCATCTTCCTCTCTGTGTTTTGGGCGCGGCGTTGGCGGGTGCTGAGCGGGATGGGGATGCTCTTGTTCGTGCTGTTGGCCGTTTCCTTTCTCCTCTACTCGGATTGGCCTTTGCCCTTCCTGCGCGCTGCCTGGAACAGCCTGCGCGCCGATTTCGGCTACTCCACGCGCGCTCTCTTCGGGCGCTTTTGGCCCGATCACGGCAATACCCTGGCCTGGACTCTAACTGCCGTGCTGGTGATTGCGCTGGGCTATGAATGGAGCCGCAGCCGCGGGGCAGACTTTCGGCGTTTTGTTTGGACGGCCGCTGTGACTCTGGCGGTAACTCCCCTGCTCGGTTTTCGTTCAGAATTGGATCACCTGGTCGTACTATCCTTCCCTGTCATCTTGTTCCTCGTCACGGTGCGCGAACGTTGGAGGCGCATCGGCAACGGCCTGGCGCTTGCTTTGCTGGCGGCCTTTGTGGGCCTGCCGTGGTTGTTTTTCTTTGGCCTTCTATCTTTGCCCCGCCTGATTGCGCAGGAATCCTTGTATCTATTTCTGCCGCTTTTTACCTTGTCAGGTCTATACTGGATGCGCTGGTGGATTCTCCGTCCGCCGCGTACCTGGCTGGAGCATGTCTTGACGCTGGAGACGCGATGACCTGGCGCGCCTACGGTTTTCTGTTCTTGTGTGGCCTGATGGCGGCGCTGACGGTAGCCTCCTTCCAGGACTATCCCGGTTACATGGACTCGGACTACTACTTCGTCGGTGGCCTGCAATTGGTGGAAGGTAAGGGCTTCAGCGAGCCGTTCTTGTGGAACTACCTGGATGACCCGGCCGGCCTGCCGCATCCCTCGCACACCTACTGGTTGCCGCTGTCCTCCATTCTGGCGGCCATGAGTATGTTTCTGACCGGCCAGCGCACCTATGCTGCCGCTCGCCTCGTCTTCATCTTGATTGCTGCTTGCATCCCGCCTCTGACCGCTCGCCTGGCGTTGGATTTCACCGACCGCCGCGCTCTAGCCCTGACCTCGGGCCTGCTGGCCGTTTTTTCGGTCTTTCACGCCCCCTTCATGCCCGTCACCGATAACTTTGCCCCCTTTATGTTCTTGGGCGGCCTGCTCTTTCTCCTGGCAAAGAACGAGAGCGGTGGAGCCTTCTTTGGGATGGGTCTCCTGGCTGGCTTGATGAACCTGGCGCGCAGCGATGGCCTGCTTTGGCTTGCCCTGCTTGGCCTGCTGTGCCTCTGGAAGGCGCTACGTTTTACGGACTGCGCTTTACGTTTTACGCATTACGTTTTACGCATTATGCTTTACATCTTCCGCACCTTTCCCCTTGTCCTCCTCGGTTACCTGCTCGTCATGGCGCCCTGGTATGCCCGCAACTATGCGCTATTTGGTTCTTTCATGGCGCCAGGCGGCGGGCGCATCTTGTGGTTGACGAATTACAACGATACTTTTGCCTTTCCGGCTGAGCGGGTCGCTTTTCAGTCCTGGCTGGCGGCCGGCTGGCAGGCGGCGCTGAAAGTGCGTCTGTGGGCGTTGGGCATGAATGCCCAAAATGTCATCGGGGCGCAGGGCGGCATTCTGTTGTTCCCGTTCATTGCGGTGGGTCTCTGGCAGGTTAGGGGCGACTTGCGCGTCCGATTGGCCGTGACCGGCTGGTTGCTGTTGCTTGCCATCATGACCTTGATCTTTCCCCTGGCAGGCGCGCGCGGGGGATTTTTCCATGCAGGCGCGGCGTTTCAGCCCTTGTGGTGGGCGCTGGCCCCGCTTGGCTTGGAACGCATCGTGGCGGCCGTGCGCTCACGCGGCCTTTTGGACGATCGCGCTTATGGTATCTTCCGCGTTTCTATGGTCATCCTGTGCGCTGTGCTGACCCTGGTGGTCTTGCAAAAGCGCATTTTCCAACTGGGCTGGCAGGAGGAAGAGGAACTCTATGTGAAAGTCGAAAAATTTTTGGTAGAGCAGGGCGCACAACCAGAGCAAATCGTTATCACACTCAACCCGCCGGGCTATTACCTGGTCAGCAGACGTTCGGCCATCGTCCAGCCGCCGGGCGGGCCTGATACTATCCTGGCGGTCGCGGCGCGTTATGGCGCCTCCTACTACATCCTCGAGAAAGAGGGCGTCTTGCCGGAATATCGCGGCCTGTATGAGCAGACCGAACAATATCCAGGGTTCGAGTATCTTGGGGAGGTGGGCAATGCGCGGATCTTTGCGCTTTCCCCCGCTCGCTAGGAGGGACATTCTCCTGCTGGCTCTGACCAGCCTGGCGGGCATGACGCTTTATCTGAGCGTCAGCGCGCTCGTGTATGGTGTCGGTTTCCCGCTCGATGATTCCTGGATTCATTTGACTTATGCCCGCAACCTGGCTGTTCATGGCGAGTGGGCCTTTCAGCCGGGCAGACCTTCGGCCGGTTCCACCGCCCCTCTATGGACAGGCTTGCTGGCCATCGGTTTTTGGCTGCGTCTTGCTCCCTATTTCTGGACCTACCTGCTGGGCGCGCTCTTGTTGTGGGGCATGGGAATGCTGGGCGAGAGCGTCCTGCGTTGCATGCTTGCCACGTATCGGCCGCGTTTCCCCTGGGCGGGATTGTTCCTGGTCATGGAGTGGCATTTGGCCTGGGCGGCTGCTTCGGGGATGGAGACCTTGTTGCACGCCTTTCTCGTCACGATGACGTTGGGGATGTTGATGACAGACACGCGTCGTTTCATGACTTTGGGCCTGCTTGCCGGCCTCAGCGTTTGGGTGCGGCCCGACGGTCTCACGCTCATCGGGCCGATCGCTCTCTTTGCGCTGACAGGCCCGGGGTCCGTGAAGAGGCGCTTACGCGACCTGGGCTTGTTTGCGCTGGGGTTTGCGGTTCTGTTCGTTCCTTATCTGCTTTTCCATCTTGTCCTGGCAGGAACGCCCATGCCCAACACTTTTTATGCCAAGCAGGCCGAATATGCTGCCTGGCAGGCCAGGCCGTTCCTGGCGCGTGTCGGGCAGTTAGCATTGCAGTTCCTGGCAGGGGCAAGTTTGGCGCTGCTGCCCGGTGCGGTCGGCTGGGCGGTGGTGGCGCTGCGCAGGCGCATGTGGGGGACGCTGGCCGGCATGGCCTGGTTTATAGGCTATCTGTTCTTGTACATCCAAAGATTACCGGTCTATCAGCATGGGCGCTATGTGATGCCGGCCATGCCGATTTTCTTCTTGTGGGGGTGGGCGGCTGTGTTGACGTTTGCGCGCTCGAAGCGCCTGGGCCGTTTCCAGTGGGCGGCTTCCCTGGCCTGGAACTGGCTGGTGGGCCTTTTGTGCGTTGCCTTTTGGTTCTTTGGCGCGTGGCCGTATGCCCAGGATGTGGCCTTCATCGAGAGCGAAATGGTTGTCACGGCAAAGTGGGTGGCAACCCATGTGCCAGAAGGAGACCTGGTGGCCGCTCACGATATTGGCGCGCTGGGATACTTCGATCACCATCCACTGGTGGACCTGGCCGGCCTGATCTCGCCGGAGGTCATTCCCTTCATTCGCGATGAAGCCCGTCTGGCAGCCTACCTGGATGAAGTAGGGGCCTCTTACTTAATTGCTTTCCCTGGGTTTTATCCGCGCCTCAGTCGGCAGGCGGAAGTAGTCTTTACGACAGGAAGCCCCATCACGCGCGCGTTGGGCGGTGAGAATCTGGTCGTTTTTCATTGGCGTTAGATTGCAATTGTTCCCGTATTTCGACATCTATGCTATACTTTTGCTAACCTACCAGCAGGCTGGGCAACTATGAATGAAATTACTTTGTTGATTGTGGACGATCATCCGCTTTTTCGGCAAGGCGTGGCTGATGCGCTTGCTCTGGAGCCGGGTTTGCGCGTGGTGGGGCAGGCGGCTGACGGCAGACAGGCACTGGAACAGATACGCTCATTGCGTCCCAATATTGCCATTCTGGACGTCAACTTGCCCGATATGAATGGCCAGCAAATTACCCATCAAGTTTGTCTGGAAAAATTACCCACTCGTATCTTGCTGTTGACGGGATACGATGACATAGAACAGGCGATCCATGCGGCCCATGCTGGCGCCGCTGCCTATTGCGCGAAGGACATTTCTCCAGAGCATCTCGTTCAAATCATCCGCGAGGTGGCCAATGGAAAATATGTCATGGATGGCAACGTATTGACGCGCCACGAATTGGAGGAATGGCTCGACAGCCAAATAGAGGGAGCTCGGCGCTCCTATAGCGAACCGGGCAGCCCTTTTCACCCCTTGTCTGATCGTGAGATGGAAGTGCTGGCATGCGTGGTGCGTGGCATGAGCAACAAAGAGATAGCCAATCTTTTGGGCATCAGCCATCAGACGGTCAAGAACCATGTTACCTCTATCTTGAGGAAATTCGGCGTCGAAGACCGCACGCAGGCGGTGGTGTATGCTTTGAAGCGGGGGTGGGTCAAGTTGCAGGATGTGAGCTCGAACAAGTCACAGGAGTGGTAGTTTCATGACGAAGGACTTGAAAACTGTACAAGATGGAACGAACTTTGACTTGACAGCGCAATTGGAAGAGACGGAACGCGCCTTGCGCGAAACCAATTTGTTGATCGAACAAAGCCAGGGAGAAGTATCGAAGTTGACCCAGCGCAATGCGGCCATCACCTCTCATCTCAAGCAGGTCCAAAGTCAGATCAATACCACGTCCATCGAGGAAATTCGGATGGCATACGAGTCTGCGCTGGACGCCCAGCAGAGATTGTTCGTCATGCACGGTCAGTTGGAAAAGTTACAGAGCGACAAAGCCCATTTGGAAAAATATCGCGATTTGTTGAAAAGCCTCCAAGATGATGGCGGCCCTGCGGCGCCGGCTACTACAGCTCCCTCCTCAACAAAGGGGGCGTTGGCCAGTGTGGAGATGCTGGTCAATGCACAGGAGACTGAGCGTCAAAGACTTTCCCGTCAAATGCACGATGGGCCGGCCCAGGCGCTCTCGAATTTCATTTTGCAAACCGAAATTGCCATGCGTTTGCTGGACGTAGACCCTGCTCAGGCGCGTGATGAATTGAATAGTTTGAAGGCCTCGGCCATGAGCACGTTCCAGAAAGTGCGCGGTTTCATCTTCGAATTGCGCCCTATGATGCTGGACGATTTGGGCCTGATCCCGACCGTGCGGCGTTATGCGGAAGCCTTCAAAGAACAAGCCGGCATGGATGTCAACCTGACCATTACCGGCGCAGAAAGACGCATCGAACCCTATCTGGAGGTGATGGTATTTCGCGCCATCCAGGAATTGATGGGCAACGCTTTCCGGCACAGCCAGGCTTCTTTGTTGAAGGTCAATCTGGATTTGTCGGAGGAGCAAATTCGCGTCATTGTAGACGACAATGGGAAAGGCTTCGATACGGATGCCTTGCAAGAAAGCAAAAGCCTGGGGTTGAAGTTGATTCGTGAGCGAACGGAGATGCTGGGAGGCGCCTTCGAAATCGAGTCCTCGCCTGGGAAAGGTACGCGGGTGATGTTCTTCTTGCCTCTTCGCAAGCCATGAGGCTTTGGCGCGCCAATACGCATGCCTATACGTCGTAACGTGGAATTCATCCTGTGGGGATACAACCTAAAGCGATCCAAATATCGCCTTACGAATGGTCGTCTAACATCGCGCCTGCTGAATTGCGTGCTATGGGGCGCTGGCGTCATACTTATTTACCAACCTGTTTTCGGGATTTTTCCTGTATAATCAGTGTTGATGAAATCGTATAAACCGAGTAACTGCTCAGGTCAAGACCCTAAAGGTCTCCTGTGCAATCGAAAATATGTTTCAAGCCTGACCTGCCTGCAAATTCAGCCTTTCGATTTGTGGGAAAGACCTTTAGGGTCTGTATTTGCGGTATTTGCGAAAGTGGCTGAGTAGTTACTAAACCGATCCTGGTACGAGAGGAGCCTCTATGCGACGGGGACGTATTTTCATTATCCTAGCCGTGATTTTGATCATTGGCCTGGTCATTGTAGCGCTCGTGGCGCAACGTTTCTTGATGCCGTCCAGGCCCACTGGCGGGCCAACCGCGGCGCCGGTTACTGTGAAAATCTTGATAGCCGGGCAGAGCATTCCGCAAGGGGAGAAGATCACGGCCGAAGCCCTCGATGTCATCGAGATTCCGCCGGATAAGGTGCGTACGGTGATGTTCACCGAGGATCAAAAAGATCAGGTCATTGGCAAGACCGCAAAATACCCATTGGAACAAGGTGTTGTCATTACGAGTTCCATGATTTCCGAAGGCGAGTTGGCGTTGAGCGGCCCCTCTTGGGCGTCTCGCATTCCCCCTGGCTCAGTGGCGGTCTCGATACCGATTTCGCGCCTGGCTTCCGTTGCCTATGGTGCTACTGACGGCGCTCATGTCAACCTGACGGCCTGTATGCTGTTCGTGGATGCCGATCCCTCGTTCCAGTCCAAAACGCCCAACACGGTGGTGACGTTGCGCGGGCCGGCCGGCGTGCCGCCCGATGAAATGCCCGGTATTACGCTGGGAGCCGGCACCGTAGATCAACCGCTGATTCAAGGCCGTACGGAAGTGGAACCCTCGTTCCAGCAAGGCGTATATGTGATCCCGGCCGAGCAGCAGCGTCCTCGCCTGGTCTGCCAGACGATTTTGCAAGACGTTATGGTGTTGAAGTTAGGCACTTTCGAGGCTGCTCAGGCTGGGGATGCGCAACAACCGCCTGCCGAGCAACAACAAACGCAGCCTGCTCAGGGAAATCCTGATGTCATTACCTTGATCGTTTCCCCTCAGGATGCGAATACGCTTCAATGGCTGATCTACATGGACGCTAAATTGTCCCTCAGCCTGCGCTATGCTGGCGACCAGTCTCGTATGGCAACCGAGGCAGCTACACTTCAGTTTTTGCTCAGTCAGTATAATATTCCCATTCCGGTTAAGTTACCGTATGTGATCGAGCCTCGGGTAGACAAACTGGTCGAACCGATTCTCAAGAACGACGTTCCACAAGAACAGAGATGAACACGAGATGGGTCCAGGGTAAATATGGCTGCGGATAAGAAGATCAGGGTTCTAATCGTAGACGATATTGCCGAGACGCGCGAGAACGTCCGCAAGTTATTGCAGTTCGAACCCGACATTGAAGCGGTCGGCGCGGCGAAGACTGGCAAGGAAGGGGTCCAATTGGCAAGAGAGTTGGACCCAGATGTGGTGTTGATGGATATCAACATGCCGGATTTGGATGGCATTGCCGCTACAGAGCAAATCCTTGCCAAACAACCGCATGTGCAGGTTGTCATTCTCTCTGTGCAAGGCGAGCAGAACTACATGCGGCGCGCTATGCTGGCTGGCGCTCGTGATTTCTTGACCAAGCCGCCGATGGCGGATGATTTGATCTCTGCTATCCGCCGGGCAGGGGAGATGTCGTTTCAAGAACGCGCCAAAATGGAGCAGGCGCGCGTTGTTTCGATGATGCCGGGGGCAGGTAAAAGTCTGTTGCCATCTCTAACGCATGGGAAAGTGATTACCGTTTATAGCCCCAAGGGTGGGACAGGTTGCACGACCATTGCGGTGAATTTGGCTTTGTTGCTGCATAATAGCGAAACACGAGTTGTTTTGGTGGACGGCAACCTGCAATATGGGGATGTGGCCATTTTCGTCAACGAGCAAGGCAAGAATACCTTGATCGACCTGGCTTCCCGTATTGATGAATTGGACTACGAAGTGGTCGAAAGCGTGATGGTTGCCCACTCTTCGGGTGTCCATATTCTCGCAGCGCCGTCGCGGCCGGAATATGCAGAGAAGGTATCTGGCGATCAATTTGCCAAATTGGTAGATTATCTGAAACAGCACTATGCGTATGTAGTCGTTGATACCACTCCCATTTTGACGGATATCACGTTGGCTGCCATTGACAAAAGCGATGTGATTGTTTTGCTTACCACGCAGGATATTCCTGCCATCAAGAATGCTCGTCTCTTCTTGGATTTGTTGCAGACGCTGGGAATTTCTCGTGAGCGAATTGTATTTGTCATGAATCGCTTCGATAAACGTATCGGCATCACGCCAGAGCGTGTTGGAGACAACCTCAAACAACCCATTGCGGCTGTTGTTCCTTTGGATGAGCGTATTGTCATCCCGGCCGTCAATCGGGGCGTCCCGTTCATTTTGGAACATAAAATGCAGCCTGCCGGGAGGGGCATCCTCTCTGTGGCAGAGAGCATCCGAGCCTCGTTGAAGGCCCAAGAAATGGCAGAAGAGGCCGAAATGGCGAAGCGTTGAAAGGTTGAAGGAGTAACCTTATGTCATTGCTTAAACGTATCGAGCAGGGGCAGGGCACGACGCCTCAGCCCAAACCACTGCCGCCTGGAACGCCCTCAGGTGGCGATTCTTCTCGTTTGTCTTCTTTGCAAACCCGCCGAACCAGCGCTCCCATCACAGCACCACAGGCCGGAACGTACTTCGATTTGAAGACCCGCGTTCAAAACAAATTGCTTGCCGAACTTGACCCCTCCATGGATATTTCCAAAACGGACGAAGTCAAACGTACCATTCAGGAACTATTCGAACAGATTTTGTCAGAAGAGAACATCGTTCTTTCCCGGCCAGAACGTGCGCGCTTGTTCGAGCAGATTGCGGCTGAGATTCTGGGATTTGGGCCTTTGCAGTCTTTACTGGAAGACGAGACCATCACTGAAATCATGGTCAATGGCGCCAAGAATATCTATATCGAACGCAAGGGAAAGTTGCACCGCGTCCCAGTAACTTTCGAGAACAACGAACATGTCATGCGCATCATCGATCGCATTGTTGCTCCTCTGGGACGGCGTATTGACGAGGCCAGCCCTTATGTGGACGCCCGCCTTCCGGATGGCTCGCGCGTCAACGCAGTCATCCCACCCATTTCGCTCGTGGGGCCGGTGTTGACCATCCGTAAATTTGCCAAGAACCCCATTACCTTGGAACAAATCATTCAGTTTGGCACTGTCACGCCTGAGGCTTTGCAGTTCTTGAAGGCTTGTGTCGAAGCCCGTTTGAACATTGTCATCTCTGGCGGTACAGGCTCGGGCAAGACCACCCTTTTGAACATCCTTTCGAGTTTCATCCCTGGTGATGAGCGCATCGTCACAGTCGAAAACGCAGCCGAATTGCAGTTGCGGCAGGAACATGTCGTGACGTTGGAATCTCGCCCGCCCAATATCGAGGGACGCGGAGAAGTTACTATTCGCCAATTGGTCATCAACTGCTTGCGTATGCGTCCTGACCGCATCATTGTCGGCGAGATTCGCGATGAGGCTGCTTTGGACATGCTGCAAGCCATGAACACCGGCCATGACGGTTCCATGACGACACTACACTCCAATGGCCCGCGCGATACCCTATCGCGTCTTGAGACGATGACAATGATGGCCGGCATGGAACTGCCTGCCCGCGCTATTCGCGAGCAAGTAGCCTCGGCGATTGACTTGATCGTGCATCAAGAGCGTATGCGCGACGGCACCAGAAAAATCGTCTCTATCACGGAAATCAGCGGCATGGAAGGCGATGTGATTACCATGACCGATATCTTTACCTTCGAGCAAACCGGCATCGAGGATGGCAAGATCGTGGGACGCCTCAGGCCGACCGGCTTGCGTCCAAAGTTCATGGATAAAATCGAGGCAGCCGGCATCCATTTGCCGCCCTCCATCTTTGGAATTGGCGACCGGCGACGTTACTAATCCCCATTTGCTTTTCTTAGTCGTTGCTTATCAGGATATATGCCAGAGATCTTGAACACAATCTTGATTGTTGGTGGGGCTTTGGTTGTGATTCTGCTGGTTGTGGGGATCGTCGTCTCGATTAGCAGCGAACGATCTATGGTGGAGCAGCGCCTCAAGACGTACCTGGACGAGGGGAAGCCGATCGTCGAAAAGCCAGAGGACCGCGCCGTTCTTACTGATTGGCTCAACAAGCGAGTGGAACGTTCTTCGTTTGGCGATCGCATTGCCAGGGAATTGGCGCGCGCTGATTTGAAACTCAAAGTAGCCGAATACTTTGCGTTGCATATTATTGCCGCTCTTGCCGGCGCTTTGCTCCTGGCCTTCTTGAGCGGCTTTGGGGACCCTATTTCTCCCTTGATTGGCATTGTACTTGGCTTGTTGGCGCCTCGCTTCTATGTCAAGCGGCAGCAGGGGTTCCGTTTGCGGCGTTTCAACGAGCAATTATCCGATATGTTGAATCTCATGGTCAACGGTTTGCGCGCCGGCTATTCCACCATGCAGGCAATGGAAGCGGTTAGCAAGGAAATGCCTCCCCCGATGTGTGACGAATTTCGACGTGTTGTTCAGGAGATGCAATTGGGCATTCCTATGGAAAACGCGCTCGATAACTTGTTGCGCCGCATTCCCAGCGACGACCTGGATTTCGTGATTACTGCTATCAATGTTCAACGCGAGGTTGGCGGTAACCTCTCCGAGATTTTGGACATCATCTCTTTTACCATTCGTGAGCGCGTACGTATCAAAGGTGAAATCCGGGTCATGACTGCCCAGGTGCGCACTTCGGGTACCGTGTTGGCTCTCATCCCTGTCGGCTTGACGCTCATGTTGTGGTTGATCAATAAAGAGTACTTGTTGTCGTTTTTCGATAATGGTCCCGTCTGTGGCTGGATTGCAGTTGGGGTGATTGTGATTATGATCGTTTCTGGCTACATTGTGATGATGAAGATCGCAGATATCGAGGTGTAATATGGGAAATGTATTGACCCTCGTTTGGATTATCGTGGGGGTCGTGATGGTGGTGGGCGCTATTGCCCTGGTGGTGGTGGGCGTCAGAGCGGCGTCGAACAGGCGGGAAGAAGACCCCTTGATGGCGCGGCTGGCGGAGTTTGCTGAGCGGGGAGAAGTAGTTTCCCTCGAGCAGTTGGAACTTTCGCAGCCTTTTACAGAACGCGTCATTATCCCATTCCTTCAGAATATTGGTGAATTTTCGGCGCGTTTTACCCCTCAGAAGGCGCTGGAGGATACGAATCGGAAACTGGAATTGGCCGGCAATCCTATCCGGGTGGATGCTGCTACCTTTTTGGCCTCGCGTTTCGTCATTGCGGCTTTGTTTGGAGGCACCCTTGCCTTGGTTTTCATTATTTCTCCCCCTACCTGGAGTCTGATTGTCAGGGCGCTGGTCGTGTTGGTGTTCACTGTCTTGGGATTTGTTTTTCCGCAAATGTGGCTGCAAACCAGGATCGATAGGCGGCAAAAAGAGATTCGCAAAGCCATGCCAGATGCGATGGATTTGTTGACCATTTGCGTAGAAGCCGGCTTGGGCTTCGATGCAGCCATGTCCAAAGTGGCTGAAAAATGGGAAAATCAACTTTCCCTGGCCTTTTCACGCGCCATTCGGGAAGTGCAATTGGGTAAGACGCGCCGTGAAGCCCTGCGCGATATGGCCGACCGTATTGGCATCAACGAGATGACCAGTTTCGTGGCGGCGGTCATCCAGAGCGAGATGCTGGGCGTCAGTCTTGCCAGAGTTTTGCGTATCCAATCAGACCAGATGCGTATGAAACGCAGACAGCGCGCCGAGGAAGAGGCACATAAAGCCCCCATCAAAATGTTGTTGCCGATGGCGCTTTTGATTTTTCCCTCCATCATGATTATTCTGCTGGTGCCGGCAGGATTTCGCATCTTGAAAACGTTTACCGGCGGTAATGTGAGCGGGTGAAAAAAGGTAGTTGGAAGGCCCAGGTTCTAAGCGGTTCCTTCGCTGTGCTGGACCTGTTGTTTCCGCCCATTTGCGGGGGGTGTGGCCGTCCAGGCACGCGGTGGTGTTCCGATTGTCAAAGCAAGGTTCAACTTGTCGTCCCGCCAGTGTGTGATGTTTGTGGTTTGCCGTTGCCTCAGCGTGGTTCATGCGACCGATGTAAACAGGCGCGGCCGTTCTACAAAACCCTGCGTTCCTGGGCCATCTTCGAGCCTCCTATTCGTTCAGCCTTGCATCGGCTGAAATATCGCCGTGACCAGGGTTTGGGAGAGGCTTTGGCGACCCACATGACGCCTTTCGTCCAGGGCTTGCAGTGGCCGTTCGAGGCAGTCGTGCCGATTCCCCTCGGAAAGAAACGTCTCAAAGAACGGGGGTATAATCAAGTTGCCATGTTGGCATTACCACTGGCAAGGTTTCTGAATGTGGATTACTTCCCAGAGGCGCTAATGCGTGTGCGGGATACGCGCTCTCAGGTGGGCCTGACGGCGCTGGAACGGCAGGAGAACGTGCGCAATGCCTTCCGCGCCTCCCCTAGCGTGCGCGGGCGCGTTCTTTTGGTGGTGGACGACGTGTCCACGACCGGAGCCACCCTCTCGTCGGCGGCGGAGGCGTTGTATGTCGGTGGAGCGCTCGAAGTGTACGCGGTCACGATTGCATGCACTTTACCCCATCATGGTTTGTCTCTGGTTTGATGGTTTCGATCTTCAGAAAGATATTTCTTCGTTCCTGAGGAGGTTCTATGTCACCCAAATTGGAAATTCAGGCTCGTAACATGGAAGTAACCAAACGGATCAACGATTATGTCACCAAGAAAGCCAACAAGTTGGATCGCTTTTTACCGGCTATCGAAGAGACGCGGGTCGAGTTGACGTTCGAGAAAGCGGCTCGCAGTGCATCGGACCGCCATGTGGCGCAGATCACCGTGCGCGGCAAGAATTTACTTTTGCGCTCCGAAGAACGCGCCGACGATGTCTTTGTCGCGTTCGATACCGCGCTGGACAAACTCCAGCGTCAGATCGACCGTTACAAGGGTAAGCATTATCGTGGCCGTGGCGATGGCCGCTCAGCGGCCGAAGTGGTGCCGTTGCCCGAAGAAGAGGAAGTGGTGGAAGAAGAACCGGTCATCGTTCGCCGCAAGAAATTTGCCCTGTTGCCCATGAATGAAGCCGAGGCCATCGAACAGATGCGCTTGCTCGGCCATGATAACTTCTTCATCTTCTTCGATGTGGAAGCCAACAAAATCAAAGTTCTCTACCGCCGCCGCAACGGCACCTATGGCCTGATCGAGCCAGAAGTGGGCTGATGCGATATCGGCGACTCGCGACCACTGGCCTGGCGCGTGACTCGCTGGGCCAGTTTTTCTGGAGATGGAATGGAAGAGTGGCTTGATTTCGACGACACACTGATTGCCAAAGAAAGTGAAGATGAAGGGATTGCTGAACAGGCTTTGGAAAACGCTATCTTGCAATTGTTACAAGCCGTTGGCGAGGACCCTGAACGTGAAGGGCTTAAATTTACTCCCCGCCGGGTGGCTCGCATGTATGCCGAATTGTTGGCTGGCTATCGTGTTGATCCAAAAGCGATGATCAATGGCGCCCTATTCGATATTACCTATGATGAGATGGTACTGGTGCGCGACATCGAGTTTTATAGTTTGTGCGAGCATCATCTCCTGCCCATCATTGGGCGGGTGCATGTGGCCTATATCCCCAATGGCAAGGTTATCGGTCTGTCCAAGATTCCCCGCATTGTAGACATGTATGCCCGCCGCTTGCAAGTTCAGGAACGGATGACTCGCCAGATTGCCGATTTCATCCGTGATTTACTCAAACCTCAGGGCGTGGCGGTGGTGGTAGAAGGGCTGCATTTATGCTCGATGATGCGCGGTGTCAGGAAGCATGACGCGCGTATGACCACCTCGGCCATGCACGGCGCCTTTCGCGCCAACCTGGCTACCCGCCAGGAATTTCTGGACAACATCTCGCGCGGCGCTAAACCATTACAAGTATGATGGCGATAGGCTGACGCTGCGCTTCTTTCCGGACCTTTGGCCGGCTTCCGCCAAATCGAGCGCTACTCACCCGAGGGGCGAGTGGCGCTTTTTTTCCGCCGCCGTGTGATCTCCACCCCTACTGAGGCGGCCTGTGGAACGGCTTGGGGCTTTTCGACCCTCACGCGCACCTTTTTCACACTTTTTCTCTGCAAACACAACCTGGCAATATCTTCGGCCAGAGCCTCTACGGTGAAACGAGCAACGTTCTCAACGTATTCTTCCACCTGGCTGGCAAGCGCCGCATAATCCACGCAGTCGGCAATATCGTCTGTTTGGGCGGCATGTGAAGTGTCAGTGTAAATCGTGATATTGATGAGAATGTCTTGCGGCGTCTGGCGCTCGTGCGGATAGATGCCCAAGATGCCCTGCACGTGCAGGTCTTCAAGAAAGATTTTGTCTAAGTTTTTTTGTGTAGCCATATTGTATTGCTTTTTGTAGCAAGCCTGTGTAGAGCGGGTCGTACCGCCAGGCTTTGCCTGGTGCCGACCAAGGTCGGCGGTACGGTGGTTGCGGCTTGCCGCGCTGTCGTACCGCCAGGCTTTGTCTGGTTGTAGGGCAAATCTCTGATTTGCCAGTTTTGCAAGTCCAAGACCTGTCTATTGTACACAAGTTGGTAACTGCTCAGGTCAAGACCCTAAAGGTCTCCTGTGCAATCGAAAATGTGTTTC
>FWPU01005735.1_pt1 | contig 26124 bp, 12 predicted proteins | sample 2228361 | NCBI WGS metagenome assembly FWPU01 (sample SAMEA103939777, study PRJEB20133) | metagenome | reverse complement strand
ATTGTTACCAATTTTTTTATAAATATTATTATCGGTACTGTAAGCAAAGTTTGCCCTGCCTGTTCCATACTCTGCCATAGCTCTGAGATAAACAGTCGATGTATTTATTTCTGTTGAATCAATTTGAACTCCATTGTTTACCATAATAATATATTTTTTATTGTTTATATTTTTAACTGCAATAAAAGCATAAGGGTCCTGAAAGACTGCAAGTCCAGCAATATCACCATCTTTCATACTATCTATATTCATTTTAATTGTTGCAGTAGCAATAAAAGTTTTTGAATAATAGGCAAAAATTCTTTGGGTTAAAGTATTCCTGGCTTCTCTAAGATTCGAAACTACCTTAGCTGTTCTGAGTCTTAAATATCCGGGATTTTCTGTGAGTGACCATTTATCAGGCACAGGATTATGATTCCAACCCCATTGTAATCCCAATTTCACACTATCAAATTCATCTGATGTAGGTAAAATTTTAATAGGATATTGTTTTCCGACATTTGGTTTTCTATAAGTTATCACCCCTTTTCCATTTATGCCTACCATAGGCCAGTCGTCCACCCATGTAACTGGCTGCAGTGAAGGAAATCTACCGAAGGGTCCGCCATCCTGAAAAATGATTGTCCACCATTCACCAGTTTGAGTTTGGATTAACGCACCTTGATGTAATCCTGTCCCCAAATATGAGTCATCTCTAATAACTACTTTTTGTTCGTAAGGCCCAAATATATTTTTTGAACGTAATGCCACTTGAAATCCATCTCTTCCACCATAAGTACAATACAAATAATAATAACCATTAATCTTATAAACATGAGTTCCTTCAAGTCCTGGACGTATATCACCGGTATAAACTAAGACATCATTACTTATTGCATTAAAATTAGAATCAAGCTCTGTTATATAAATTTTATTATAACCGTGTGCTACATATATTTTCCCATTATCGTCGAAAAAAAGCCCCGGGTCATAAAATCCTCTTTTGAGCTTTTTTATTTCCCAGGGCCCTTCAGGATTTTTTGCAGTACAGAGAAATCCTCCTTCGTCAAGTGTCATGAAGAGTAAATAAAATTTCCCTCTATGGTATCTAAAGCTTGTAGCCCATTGACCTCGTGAATATCGGTGACATCCTTCAAGATTATAGCAAGGACTAAAATCAAATCTATCAACTGCATTTGTGCAATATTCCCAATTAACAAGGTCATAAGACTTTAGTATTGTTACTCCAGGGAAAATAAACATTGTTGTTGATACCATATAATAAACAGAATCAACTCTTATAACATCAGGATCAGGGAAATCTGAATAAATAACAGGATTAGTGTAAGTCCCATCTCCATTGTCACTACAAAGTTTTTGTGCTGATATATTTAAGAACAAAAATATTAGCAACAATGGTGTTAAATAAATTTTACAAACATTTTTTATCATTTAAATCCAGTTTATCAATCAAATAATTATTTTAATAGTAACATTTTCTTAGTTGAGTTAAAATTATCAGCTACTAAACGATAAAAATAAACACCCGAAGGTAAATTGCTTCCATCAAATTTAACTTCATAATAACCAGCCTGATGTATTTCTTCAAATAAAGTAGAAATTTCTTGACCGAGGCTATTATATACTTTAAGACTTACATTGCATGTAAACGGTATTTGGTAACCAATTGTTGTTACAGGATTAAATGGATTTGGATAATTATTTTCGAGACGAAATTCTACAGGAAGTTTAGCAATATCTTTTACTGAAACAGTCACATTTACAGTATCGAGATAATCTCGTAACCAGACTAATGCAGGTCTTTCAGTACCATCTTGATTAATTAAGTAAGCACCCTGGTCATTTCTCCAAAGACCTGGTCTCCATCCCCATAAAGTAATACCCTTTACTGCGGGATGCTGGTATAATACTGGAAATACTCTTTTATATTCATTTAATTGAACATCGTCAGTTGGACCATCAATGTCTAATTCTGTAATATAAATTGGTAAACCAGTATTTGCAAGCGAATCTAGATTTCTTTTTAACATTCCAGTAGAAGCTGTCGCTGTGGTAAAAGCATGTCCCTGCACACCAATAGCATCTAAAAGATTTTCTTTTTGAAGTAATCTTATCAAGGCAAGATATCTGGCTGTATTAGTGGTGCTATTTATAATATTATAATCATTTATCATCAATTTAGTTTTTTGTGGGAAAATTTCGCGAGCCATCTTAAATGCATTTATTACCCAGTCCCATCCTGTTGTACCATTACCTCCGAGAGCTTCTTTATAATTTGCTCTTCCACTCTGACCATCTGGTGGATTGTGGTCGGGTAAAGGTTCGTTAACCACTTGTAAAAAGTCAATATCAGGATATCGATTTGCAACCTCCTGGAACCATTCTCTAATTTCTGCCAATTGTTCTGCAGGTTGGAGGTTATTTATCCAGGAAGGTTGTTGAGCTCCCCAGAGCAGGACGTGGAAATTAAAAGAAAATCCATTCCTTTTTGCAAGATTATACGCAGAATCCAATTCTGCCCAATTCATATTATTTCTTGTACCTTCAACACTACCCCACTTGCCAGCATTTTCAGGTATAACCTGATTCCAGTAAGCTTCAAAATTTTCTCTCTGGGAACGGCTATAAATGTTTCCCACATATTTAGGTTGCTTAGATGCTAATGGTGGGCCATTCCATACATATGTGGGTTCAGTTGGTTTAGCTGTTCCTGGTTGTATGCTATCAAGATTTTCAACTGTGAAAAATAAATTAGCTTTACCAAAAGCAATTTTATCTATATCCAATCCATCTTCTCGTGTTGCAATTTGAAAAGTTTTTGTAAGGCTATCTAAACTTACAAAAAATGTATGACCTGTTGCGCCAGAATAAGTATTTTTAGATACATTTACCCATTTCCACACATTTGAGCCTAAGCCTCCCGGACCATCAACAACTTCCGTTGGTTCAGAAAATCCAGCTGCTGCAAGTCCATTTACAAATACCCAATCCCCTGCAGCAGTTACATCTTTTTGACCAAATCCATTCCCATAGAAAAAGCTATCGTCGTTAAATGCATTTGGACCTACACGCAATCGAACAAATAAATTGTAATTGCCCGAATCCTTAAATGTAATCTGATATGTAGCAACACGTACTGTATCCGATGGTACTTGAGCTGTTGTGTTTTCTGTTGTTGTTATATATTTAATATCACCATCCTGCATAATAACAAGTTTGCTACCAAGCTTACCATCTTCTGCCTCTACAACAACAGGTTTATCTCCTTGTCCAAAACTGCGGCTATTATAAAGATATTGAATTACTTCAGATGTAAAAGCTTTGTTATAAATATTAAATTCCAATATTTCCCCTCTCCATGTAGGATCGTTAGTGTACACACTTTTAGCAAGGTAAGCAAAATTAGTACTAATTTTATCGATGCTGTTATTAGATGATAGTGGTGTGCTCGATTGTAATTTACCATCAATGTATAATGTAATATTTTCTGAATTTATAGTGCTAACCATTTGATGATAAAGACCATCATCTATTTCAGGTCCATCAGCTCCTGACTCACTTGCCCATGGTGTCGATTCATCACCACAAGAAATAGCTGCTCTGCTTTTGTCATCAGCTCTTGCAGGTGTGATGAAAAAGTAATTTACTCCCAATGAATTTCTTGTATCACCGAATGCTGCAATCATATGAAAATCAGGATTCCCATTTGGAACTGATTTGAACCATATTTCTATTGTTACTTCAGAATATTGATTTATTGCTATTGAACCTGCAGGTAGTTCCATCCAGGAATTTGATGCTGTTGTATTGAGAGCACCATTTATTACCTTTGCTTGGCCCATTAAAACACCAGTTAATCCTCCAACAATGTCAGTTGGCGTTCCATCATCAAATGTCCACGAATGAGTAAGATTTTCCATTGGATTTACTTGTGCATAAGTAAGTTTAATCATCAACAGAATTATAAATGAAACCAAAAAAAATTTTTTCCCGAGCATATCTTTTTCTCCTTAAGTTATTAATAAATTTCTTTCAAAAATTTTAATGGATATAATCATTTTAATAGTACGAGTTTCTTTGTATCAATGAATTCACCTGCTTTCATTTGACAGAGATAAACTCCACCAGAAAATTTTTCTGCATCCCATTTAATTGTGTGATTGCCTGCTAAAAGTTTTTCTGAAACTAATGTTGTAATCTCTCTTCCAAGTAAATCATATATTTTCAAAGAAACATACGAATCGTATTCTAATGAAAAACTAATGTTTGTTATGCTATTAAAAGGATTGGGATAATTCTGATGTAATTGGAAGCTTTTGGAATCATAGTTGATTTTATTAATCTCTTTAACAGAAGTAGGTGTATCATATTCACTTAAGAATCTGAACCAGTTAATTCTGAAAAGCTCATTTGTACCACTACCGATAAATTTGAAATAAACATCGTGTTGACCTGAAAGCGAATCGACTTTTGCACTGAAAATATTATATATTGTCCCGCCTCCAGTATTTTCAATCTTGCACTCAGCTATTTTCTTACCTGTATCAATGGAATCCAGCCATACTTCTACAATTCCTCCAGATGTATAACTCGCAGCAGAAATTTCTATTGAAACTGGATATTTCTTGTAATCTTTTCTACCAAATTCAATCCCGGCATACATTGCCCAATCATTATTATGTATACCATATAGATAATTACCAGCAACACTTACTCCAAGTCTATTAGCTGGATTTTGCGCAGTAATTTTTGTGTATGCATCTTTATAAATATAAAGATCAAAATAAGCTTCTTTTCCTTTTACATAAATTCCCTGTCTGTTACCAGTAAAATTATTAAATTGAGTTTGTTCTCTATCGATAGAAGTTGCATCTATAGGTTGACCAATTTGATACCAGCTATTACCATCAGGACTATAGTAACCATACATTTTATGTTCGTCACGAACTAATTTTAACCAGACTATTGTTCCAATTTTATTTTCAACTTCGTAGTAGGTTTTGTCAAAACTAAAAGCAAAAACTTTTTTAGCATTAGCATTTAATGTACTAAATACTTTTACTGATAAAGTTTGTGGTCCATTAATAATCCATAAACCAGCTTCGTGAGAAGTTGATTCTGGATTAAAATCTAATTTTGTTATCAAAGTATAGTTATGTTCACCATCATTCTTAATCAAAGTATTTGGCTTCGTACTACTTTTAGGAGATAATCTAAGCCAGCCGGGTTTTTCAGTAAGAGAAAAAGTATTAGCAGGAGTATAACCCAAAAAAGACCATTCAGGATTAAGTTTATCTGAATCAAAGAAATCAGACTTAGGGACTGTCCATGGAATTCCGTTGCTTGGAAGATTTGGAGCTGTTACACCATCGTTCGATGGAAATTGGATAACCGGGAAACTCTGTTCATCATACTTTACCTGACAAAGTAAGCCCTGTCTGCCCTGCGAATACCATAAGCTATTCCCATGATAGCTATGCGCAATTACCCAGCTTGTACCATCTTCAAGCGTTACGGCGGGCGAGATATGATTCGGAGTATTATAAAAATAAGTAGGACCCGTAAAAATATTTTTGCTTACTATAGTCCATTTTGATTTATCATCTGTTAAAGTATCACTCCGCATAACATATTGAGCTCCTGCAAGATGTTGTGCAAAGCTATAGTAGTAATAACCTTTATATTTCCACATTACAGGTCCTTCAGCCCAGCCAAAAGGATAAGGAGAAGGATTAAGCCAGGTCAGATCAAGAACTTTTCCTGTTGGCTGTCCATCATCACCTAATTCGACAATATGATTATTTGGTTGACCTGCTTTTGTAAGCAAATACCATTTACCTTTATCCTCATCAATAAAGATTGAATTATCAACTCCTAAACCTGCTGGCATACCTGAGGGCACTCTCATTCTGGTAGGATTACTCCATGGTCCTTCAGGGTTATCTGCAGTAACAAAATACATACTACCGCCACCGCGCCCAAAGAAATGCCAGTACTTTCCTTTATAGTAAACCATATGACCACCCCAGATTCCTCCACCCGGGCTATCACCATACTCAGACCATGATGCACTCACTGGTTGAGCTATAACTTCCCAGTGAACAAGATCAGTTGATCTATAAATTTTTGGTGTTGGATTAAATGAGGAACCCGAAGTATAAAAATATTTCCCAATTTTAGTTAAAGTAGGATCCGGATGATCGCCAGGTATTACCGGATTCATATAGGTCTTAAAAGAAATAGATTGACAAAATATATTACTAACAAACATAATTAAAAATAATTTTATAAGTCTCTTCATAATATCACCTGTGATTGCTTTTAGAAGCGATATTTGATTTATAGAATTTACCATAAGATAAATGTAACAAAATAAAGATTAGAGATGAAAGCCAATATTTGACAATAATTAACCAGAATACGACAGGGCTTAATGAGGTTTATGAAGCTTGCGAAATTCCCTTAAACCAATTCCTTTTTCTCTCTTAAAATATCTTGATATGTGTTCAGCATCTGTAAAATTAAATAAGGATGTTATTTCTGATATTGGTAAGTCGGTTTCGATAAGTAATTTTGCTAATAATTCAACCCTTTCGTGTTGAATTTGACTATAAATAGTGCGATTTATAGTTCTTTTAAATCTTCTTTCCAAACTTCTTCTGCTTAAACAAGTTGCTTTAACTACATCCTTTATGAGAATCTTCTCTTTTATATTTTCCTTTATAAATTTAATTGCTTTTGCTACTTCTATATCATCAATTGCTAAAATATCTGATGATTGTCTCTGTACTATATGAGTTGGAGAAACGAGAATATGATCATTACAATGCTTTTTACATTCAATCATATAATCCATTAACTTCGCTGCTTCAAATCCTGCAGCTTCTACATCCAGAGCTATACTTGTTAATGGAGGATCACTAAGTTCACAAACCATAGGATCATTATCCACTCCAATTACTGCTACATCTTCAGTAACTCTGAGATTTAATATTTTACATACCTCAAGTAAATGTTGCCCTCTATCGTCATTGCATGCAAAAATACCAACTGGTTTTGGTAGAGTTTTAATCCATTTAATTAAGTGTTGTTGTTCCCCTCTCCAGTAAGTTCCGGATTCTTTTGTTGGTTGAGTATAATTATAAACTTTGTAACCTGCATCATTAATAAATTTATTGAAAAAAAATTTTCGACCATCAGACCAATCATAACTGTCGAAGCCACAGAAAGCAAAATTCTTTAATCCTTTTTCTAAAAAATGTTCTGATGCCATTTTTGCTATTGAATAAGAATCTGTTTTGATTACAGGTAAATTTTTTGGATACCTTGAATCATGTATGGCAAGAATAGTTGGTTTTTTGAGTTTCAATAGTTCATTTGTAATAAGAGAATCTCGCATTATTATGCCATCAGGTTTCCAGTTTGTTAAATGTGGAATTGATGATTTCAAATCAATTGGTTCTTTGTAGAAAACCCATGGACCATGTAATTTAGAGTATCGAATTATCCCAATTATTAATTGCCTCCCAAAAGCTCTTGAAGTTTCAAGAAGTAAAATTATTCTTTTCATATAACTCTATTTTAATAAAATCATCTTTTTTGTATCCACAAACAAATTTTCTTTATTTAGTATATCTTTTGCAATCATTCTACAAATATAAATACCACCAGATAAACCTTCTGCATTTAAATGTATTGAATAAATTCCATAATCCAAAACTCTTGAGATTAGATTATGAATTTCTTCACCCAAAAGATTATAAATTTTTAGTGTTACCAATGATTTGACAGGCAATGTAAAGTTAATTATAGTATAAGAATTAAAAGGATTGGGATAATTTTGCTCTAATGAATAACCAGTTAAAATATCATTTTGATCATTTATAAGTCCGGTTTTTTCATTCTGTTTTAAGAAAAAATCGGTCATTAATTTAAAATATTTTTCTTCAAATACACCCGGTCCATGTTCTCCATTTGGAACCCGAATAAATTCACTATATACGTTAGCTCTTTGAAGTGCACTATGAAGTAATTCACTTTGACAAAGAGGCACGAGAGGATCTTTATCCCCATGTATAATTAGAAAAGGAGGATCACTTTCATCAACATACGTGATTGGATTAGCCAATCGGCTCTTTTCTTTATTATCCTGGACTGGTCCACCAATTAAAATTGCTTCTGGCGCATTTGGACTGTTATATATCATATTGCTCCTACATGAGTCCATTACAAGAAAATCTGTCGGACCAAACCAATCAACCACTGCATCAACAGAGCTACTATAAGATAAATATTGGCCAACTTTTCCATCAAGATCAAAAGTTACATTTCCTATAGTATATTCTTTTACAAATCTCGAAGTACCAGCCAGTGCTGCTAAATGTCCACCAGATGAAAATCCGGTAATTCCAATAAATGAAGTATCGAGTTGATATTTATCTGCATTTGCACGAATGAATCTTATAACAGCTTTTATATCATTTATTTGTGTCGGAAATTTAGCATCGTAACTTGAGCGATGATTTGGAGTAACTACTGCAAAGCCAGCTTTCAGGAGTGCACTGCCAAATGTAGTAAAAGCATTTTGTTTTAAATTGTTCCCAAACCAGGCACTCCCATAAATTGCAATTACTAGCGGATATAAGTTTTTTTCTCCCTTCGGTAGGTAAATATCAAGAAGATGGTATTGATGCTGGTCATTTGCATAATTAATATCTTTCCAGCTTTTTGAAAATTCTTGAGCAAAAGAATTAAGAGAGAATACTATTAAGATTACAGCAAATTTAATTTTCATATAAACACCTGCATGTTTAATGTTTACTCAATTGTACTTTAATTTGAGTAAATGAATGAGCAGGGAATGAAAAAATAATTTTATTTTCATTTACTTTAATTTCTTTTGTAACAGGTAAATAACCAGATTGCTTATCATATGAAAAAGTTTCATCCAGCGAATCACAATTAATTGTGCTTACTTCTGCTTTGTCAACAAATTTATTTGTGCTTTCAAAAATTTCAGCTGTGATTGATTTTTCTTTATGTCGATTTACAACATTTATATAAACTGTATTAGTTTCTTTTGAATGAACTGCAGTCACATCGAGATATGGGATTCCTTTATACTTATCTGTATTAAAAGTATCACAATTAACATAAGTATCAACAGAGTAACCAAGGCAATTATTAGAAAACATTTTGAATACATAAAATAAAGGGGTTTTAAATGTTCCTTTATCTGTATCTTCTTGAAGTAAAGAGGTAAGTAATGTGAAGTTTGCCATTTTTACTATATCAGCATGTCGGATAAATGAATTAAAACATTGTGCAACAGGTAAAACAGAACGAAAATTTCTTCCAAAAATTCCCCATTCATCAACAGAAATATAGATGGGATTTTTGAATCCTTTCATTGCACGCACTGCATCAATTTCTGATGCTGTCACTTTTATCTTTTCTTCAAAATCCATTGCGCTCTGTCCCATGAAAGTATAATAGTCGTCCGATCGCTCCCAGTAACGATGAATAGAAATATAATCAATCACATCTCCTAGGCCAGCTAAAATTTTCCAATTCCACTCAACCCATTTACCCATCGGTTCGTAATAGGATGAGCCCGATGCGACCAATTTGATTGATTTATCCACCGAACGCATGGCTTTTGCTGCTTCACGCGCAACCTTCACATAGTCATCTGCATTCATATGACCAAGTTCCCACGGATAACCATCGACTTCATTTCCAAGATCCCATATTTTAATATTGTACGGCTCCGGATTTCCATTTTTAATGCGAAGATCAGAATAATAAGTCCCTTTTGGATGATTGCAGTACTCAACCCAGTAACATGCATCGAGAATACTACCCATTCCAAGTCCAAGATTCACACAAACAACATTTTCACTCCCTATTGCTTTATTCAGAGCAACCCATTCATCCGTACCTACTTCATTGCTTTCATAACCGCCCCAGGCAAGATTCAAGCGTCTTGGCCTTTTATTTTTCGGCCCTATTCCATCTTTCCAATCGTATCCCATCACAAAATTTCCACCAGGCCAACGGATGTTGGTTATTCTCAATTCTTTCATTGCCTCGATATAATCCCTTCGAAAACCATTCTTATCGGCAAGTGGCGATTTAGGATTATAAAGAGGACCGTAAAGAGTGCTAAAAAATGCAGTATCTGGCAATCCCATTCTTCTGCCACTAAAATTAATAGGTTCCATAAAAACGCCATAGATTTTGGGATCGATTTCCCCGATCTCTCGCTCCACATCAATTTTAATTGTAGCAGTCTGAGCAACCAATGCGAAAGGAATGAGAAATAATAAAGTGAAAATTTTTTTCATTATTCTTCTCCTTAATTCAATTTACAATGATGTTGACTCTTTTATTTTATCAATGTCATTTTTCTTTTATCCGAGAACTCTCCTGCTTGTAATTTGTAGATATAAATCCCAGTGGAAAGCGCTTGTCTATATCCATCGAGACTTGAAGCATCGAATTGAACCTCATAGCTCCCTGCTGTCTGATAGCAATCTACGAGGGTAGCAACTTCACGTCCCAGCAAGTCATATACTTTTAATGTGACATACTCAGCACTTGCCAGTTGATAACGTATTGTTGTAGTAGGATTGAAGGGATTAGGATAATTCTGAGCCAACGAATATCCCTTTACCTGAGTTTCGTTGTAATCGACTTTCGTGGGTTGTTTGAAGATAAGTTGAGAAAAATAATAAAGCCCATGCTTCCAGACGGTCCAATCGTGCCCTGCCCCTTGCACAAGTACATAGACATGCGGAACCTGGTGCTGCTGGAGATACTCGTGAGTACGTTGACTGATAAAGAGCAAATTGTCATTTGTCCCACATGAAATCCAGAGTTTTAACAAAAAACTGGCTGTTCCTTGAGGATCTGGGACGAGTATTTCAGGTGCTTTTGTATTTGGAGCAGCGGAAAAAGCACCGACATAAGCAAATGTGTCAAGATGCGCCAATCCAAAATTGAGGGCTTGACCACCTCCCATCGAAAGACCTGCAATGGCACGGTTTTCACGCCCTGTTAATACGGGGTAATGCGAATCAATAAAGGGGATCAAATCACGCAGCAGATCATATTCAAAAGTTTCAAAGGCCTTAATTTTATCAGGAGCAAAAAGATCGCCAGTGGCATCGTCATTCACCATGGCACGGCCATTGGGAAAAACCACAATCATGGGCTCGAGTTTTTGTTCGGCATATAAATTGTCAAGAATATTTTGGGGACTCCCATAATTGTACCATTCTCGTTCATCCCCACCAATCCCATGTAACAAATAGAGCACATTATATTTCTTTTCTTCCGAATATCCAGGTGGAGTATATATCAATGCTTGCCGATCAACACCCACAGTTGTTGAATGATACGTCACGGTGGTAACTTTCCCATGAGCAATGTCCCGTCTGTATAAATCATAACCTGAAGGCGGTAATGGATAACTGTTGGCCTGTGCATAAGCCGGAGAAAAAACTGTTCCCATCATGATGAAAAGCAAAATGGAAAAAAGAAATTTTTTGATGTGCATGTCGTCTCCTCCATGGTTTCATTCATTATTCGTTTCTTTGTGCGACAGTTTCATTTTTCTTCAAAAACCATTTTATCAAGATTAAAATAATTTCCGTCCATCACTACTTTTAAAATATGTCGACCTTCATTCAATTTCATCATTGTACTGATGGTATGCCAGTTTTGAAATCCGGATGTGTTGGGGACAATTATTGCTCCAGTAATATCCACTCCATCTGCTTCAAGATGAAATTTCCCTGAGTCGAACTGAGAAGCAATACAAAAAGTAACCTTATAAGTTGCTGTTTTGTTTACTGTCACCGTATATGCCAGCCACTCTCCCTGATGAATCCAGCCTACATTGTATCCGCCAGCTGAACATTTTTCAATATCCACGCCATCCTGACGGTATTGTCCTCCTTCGTTTATTTCATTTCTATCGTAATAAACATCGCCTGGACAGCCCACATCGTAATTCTCAGCTTCAACAATCCCAGGAATAGCATGAGGTTTAAAAGGCTCCTGTTTCTTCTCGCAAACTTCCTGAAATTGCCAACCATAGAAAGAGCCTTTTGTTTTGTCCAGAACACCTGCTTTCACGCCTTCAGTAAGAGTGAAATTTATAGATAAAATGATATTGGGATAACGCTTGTTTGCAATGCTCAATAAGCCATTAAAAGCATGTTCAATTTTCCACAATTGATTTTCTTTTCCGGAAAATTCCGAAATGATAAGTTCATTTTGATCTGCATCATACTCAAAAACTTTTTTGTCTTTGCGGTTCAGAATTTTATAAACTCCTTTTCCGAAAGGCTCTAATTTCCATTGGTTCGTAAAATCTTTTCTGCGAGTGGTCAGTGTTAAATCGCCTCCCAACACCAGACCACCGGTTTCACCTCCAGGAACAATGAAATAATGCGAATTACAATCCAGATCAACATATTTATCGAGAGGCGGAATCTGACCATCGAATTTCAGTTTTATCACATACGCCAGCTCTTCAAAAGTGCGTTGAGGCAACTGGATGATGAGACCATCTTTGGTTTGGCGGTAATTTAGAGGAATGTATTTTCTCGCATTCCCATCCATGAATTCCACGGATTTTAATATTTTGAGATTTATTCTATCCGCGCTTAAAAGGGAAAGTTGTATCTCTTTCTGTTCTTTTTCCCACCCTAACAGTATGGCATAGAGTGTTGTGTTGTCTTTGGATCGGGTATAGCGAATATCTTTAGCTGTACCTTCTGCCGGGGCAATAAACACCCCATGAGCTGCACCCATTTTGCTTGGACCCTCCCCGTACATTTCCCAGGCACGGGTGTTGTAAATTGCTTCCCCATATTTTTTAAGCCATGTGCCTATAGTAAGAAGAATTTCTTTTTGTTCTTGAGGAATGCTTCCATCTGCTTTCGGAGAAATGTTGAGAAGTAAGTTACCATTTTTACTCACTTTATCAATCAAAGAATGGAGCAATTGTTTTGCAGAATAATAAGTCAGTCCTTCTGTATAGCACCAGCTGGTAGCGCTTACAGCATCGTCAGAAAGCCAGTAAAAATCGGCGAGATCAGTTGGGCCACCACGTTCATAATCAAGAACCGCACATTTCTTATTCAATCCGTCCTTAAAAGTGGCAACAACAGGTTTGTTCCATTCCATGGCTTTGTTGTAGTAATAGGCCAAAAAATCCAAAAGAACAGGTCTTGAAATCACATGAAGATTAAAATCCTGATAAATGATATCGGGCTGATAGTTATCGATAATTTCTTTGAGCTTTGCCAGCCAGAGAGCTTCGTTTTTTTCTTTGCCCTGTTGACCGTAAAGCATTTGCAGTTTTGGGTCATTTGTCTTGGGAACATGTTCGTAATAACCCGTAATATTGTAAGCATGATGCATTGAGAGGATGACTTTCATATTTCTCTTGCGTATGGCATTGGCGAGTAATCCGACCAGATCGAGTTTAGGACCCATATCTTTTGCATTCCAGGGATTGACTTTACTTGCCCACATGGAGAAACCATCGTGGTGCTCAGCTACAGGACCGCAGAATTTAGCGCCTGCATCGGCAAAAAGTTGCGCCCATTCCTCTGGATCGAAATGACCTCCTTCTGATTTCAATTTCGGTGCGAACTGCACAAAATTTCCCTGCTTATTTTTTGCCCCAAGGATAAAATAGTGATATGGCCACTCTGAGGGATCACCGTATGTTTCGATATGGTGTTTATTTTCCGCAGAGCCTTTAATGTGCATAGTTCGTGGATACCACTCGTTTGCGAAAGCAGGAACTGAATAAACACCCCAGTGAAAATAGATCCCAAACTTCGCATCTTTAAACCATTCAGGAACGGGATTTACTTTTTCAAGAGATTCAAAAGTCGGTTCAAATTTTTGTTGTGAGAATGTCGATAGCTGAAACACACAGAAAACGAAAATTATTGCTCTTGTTTTCATAAATGCTCCTTTTCTCATAAATTTTGCTAATACTCGTTGGTTTTGAACTTTATCCAATCTACTTCTACTGGCGTGTTCCCATTAGAAACAACAACTACATCATGAATTCCACGAGACACTTTCAACACTTTTGAAGTAATAATTTGCCATTTATCCACGGGTAAAATATCAACCTTCGCAATTTTATCTCCATCTAAACCATTTAACCTAATTTCAAGACAACCACCGGTCTTAGCATATGCATAGAGAAGCACTTCATCGAATTTTCCATTTCCAAAATCTACAGCATTATATTGAATCCATGCGCCTTTTTTATTGAAAATCGTTTTCCATCCCTTAAATCTGTCCAATGTATCTACAAAATCATTTGTTACACCTTCATTACTAATTTTGCTATATCGGTCGATTTGTATTTCTCTATTGGCAGGGGTAATTCCAACTCCGCGCAACGTGGGTATCACCTTACGGATTGTTCCATCTTCGTTGAAAAACAAGCTATCTATCCTCACAGACCTGTTCTTATCGAAGTGAGGAGAATAATCATTATTGTGATAAAATAAATACCACTGTCCTTTGAATTCTATAATGGAGTGGTGATTCGTCCAGCAACCAGTTGGCAATTCATCCATGATAACACCTGCCATTTTGAAGGGTCCCATGGGATTATTCCCCATTGCATATTCGAGACGTTCAGTCTTGTTTTCGACATGGGGAAAAGTTAAATAATAGATACCATTTCGCTCAAATACCCATGGCCCTTCTTTGAGCCCTTTTTCTGGCAAGTTTTCGATGACCATAGGCTCTGAATCTAATTCCAGCATATTTTCTTTTAACCTTGCGACGAATATATTTCTCAATGACCAGTACAAATAAGCCTGACCATCTTTATCTATAAAAACATTCGGATCAATGCCACGTACACCTTTAATTGGTTCTGGTTGAGGTATATATGGACCTTCCGGTTTTTCCGCAATTGCAACTCCGATAGTAAACATTCTTCTGCCAGCTGAATCCGGAATATTACTGACGGACGGGAAATAGAAATAATACTTTCCATTTTTCTGTACACAATCAGGAGCCCACATACTAAAAGTATTGGTATCCACCCATGGTACTTGATATTGCGAGACAATAACTCCATGATCTATCCAATCGATAAGATTTTCAGAAGAGAAAACATGATAGTCTCCCATACAAAACCAGTCTTTTCTCAGATTTTTATTGGGTGGAGCGGGTATATCATGAGATGGAAAAACATAAACCCTCCCATTAAATACTCTTGCTGAAGGATCGGCAGAAAACTGATTTCTGACTATTGGATTTTGAGCAAAAGAATTTTGCTGAAATATCAGAACGATAAAAAAGAGAATAATTATCCGTTTCATAAAACTTACCTACTAATATCATTAATTGCATTCCCAAGTAAAATATAAGCAGCACAACCGCTAATAGTACATTCATTTTCACCCCATAAGAAGGGCCAATCATCTTTATTTTCCAAAAAGTCAGGTTTTAAGAGAATTAACCCTGGTACAACTCCACCTGCAATAAAACCGAAATCTGCGCGATTGTTACTATACATTAACTTCTTTGATTTCACTCCGACAGTAGCAACAAAAGAAACATTTGAATAAGGATGGCATCCGAATAGATAATTCAATGCGCGAAATACATAATCTGGCCCAATGATTTCTGGAAAATATTTATGAGCATAATAATTGGTTATACCCCAATTAATGACTAATGGATTAATTCCCCAGCTTCTGTACATTGAGGGCACACCGTATGGATTATCTTTTAATAATCCATCATTGTATTCTTTATACTTTATCACATATTCTTTTAATTTTTTACGATACGCATCATCCATGTAGGGATATGCCTTCAAGGCAGGAGTAATGGCCATTGGAATAAATCGATCCAAAGCCTGCCATATATGTTCTTTAAATTTCGTGGCGTATTCTTCTTCACGGGTAGTAACATACAGTTGTAATGCAGCATCCAATTCAATAAATCCTCTTCTAAACCCAAAGCTCTGCGTAGTGTCGATTTTAAGAGTTTTATTTTTGTTTTCATCCCATAATCTTTTTGCTTCTGTCAGGCAATCATTTGCCAATGAAGGATTGTAATCCTTCAATGCACGACTCGCTGCAGCAAGCGCTGCGATAGCTTGATAATCTAAATAAGGATTTCGAGGTGTAAACGCCCACCGATCATCCATTGTACCACTTGATTTACCATCGGTTTCGTAAGGTTTTAAATTTGGATTATAAGGTAAATTATCTGTAATTGTTGATGCATCACCTAAATGATGATATTGGTGTAAATTAGACACATTAATTCCACGAGCAGGATGACCAATATTTTTTACCTGCGCAACGAGATTCAAAACTCCATGTTCGATTTGTTGCAGTAAATCCGGCTTACCATCAGGACGATGAATTTCAACATAGCGAGACGATTGATCAATCAGTGTTTGATCACGATCAGTTTTGAATCTTTCCCATGCATCTACAAAGCTTAAAATAACACTCGTATGCGACCCAGTTTCAATGTCGAAATCACCCGCATCGAACCAACCACCAACAGCCAGGCCTGGAATTCGTTCCAATGGCTTATATTTTGTATCTGTTGAATCGCCCATCCTGTAAAGGTCAAAATGTTCATGCTTAGGAGGAGCCTGTAAAGCATCGTCTAAGTAAGGTACACCGTGCCAAACTCTATAGGCTTCATTAACTTTCATATGATCCATCTGTACAGGGAACCATATATCCAGAGTAGGATGCCAGATATTTGAATAAACATCTTTTCCAATAGGGAACGGATTTGTCTGTTGCTGACCATATTGGATTACATATAAGCCTGGTTCTTTAATTGTACTAAAATCGAATTTCACATAGTTGTAACGAAAATAATTTCCCCATTGTTTTATTTCACCTGTATATTTTTCAGTTAATTTTCCATCTTCGTTAATTTTAAGAAGGGTAGCTTTTTGTAAAGGTTTGTCATTTTTATCCAACTCAATAATAGCCACTTTCTCCTGATTGGGATGATAACCTACCTGCGAAAAACCAATCATGGGTTGACGTACCCAATTAGGAATAGTGTTTATTTGAAGTCGCCACTCTAGTACTTTGCCCGTTTTACCAGCTGGCAACAGACTTCTTACCACAAACCATCCATTCTGTGCAACAATTCGTCCATCGAAGAGCATGAGTTCCGATTCGGATTGAATCTGAACACGTCGTTCAGGATCTTCTGGAGCTAATATTAATGTTTTACCCGTTGCAAAAGGATTCGGATCGACAAATTCGCCTTTTCCTCTGTCATCGTATGTAGAAAAACCCAGAAACTGTGGTATCTTTTTGCTTACAGGATATACAGAAGCCGTACTGATAGGATATCTTGGGAAATAACCTGGTTTACCATCCATCAAATAAGTTTTTTCAAAATAGGCAGAAGGTAAGAACTCCAGATTAAAACCCGCATGTCCTTCTAATTCTTCTGGTAATGGTTTATCCAGAATGACACTGATGGAGATACCATCTTTTTCTGCTATTGCTAATATCTGTGATTCAAAATTATATTTTTCATATCTAATTAAAACACTGATGGAATTATTTGTTTTATCAACTTTACGATCTACGGTAATCGGCACCAGGTCCCACTGTTCAGGTGTATGACGAAGTCTAACAGCGCCACCTGTTGCTGTACGCACTCCATGATGAATTATTTCTATTCCTGAAGTTTTTTCATCGAAGAAAATACCGTCAAAGTTATTATTAAAAACAAAAACATTGGCTCCACGAGTCTCAAAATATTCGAGATCATTAACCTGAAACTTTTGTGAGAATGCCACGGAAGTAATAAGTAAGAAAAACATAACGATTCGTGATTTCATAAAAGCACCTTTTTTTAATTTGTTAAATAAGTAAAATATTGTTCAAAATTTACTAACTCTTATTCTCTTCAACGTCTAACATACAAACTTTCTTCGGGACCCAAATAACTTTGTTTCAAGCCTCCTGCATTAATGACTATTTTTTGAAATACTATACCCGTATCAATCATCCAGATTTTTAGGGTATGTTTTCCTGGTTTATCAAGTTTGTGTCGGGATGTTTTTATTTTAATATGATCGGCAACTGATTTCATCCACCAATCGGCATACTTAAAATCAGGAACGATTTCTCCTTCATTAATATTCACTATTACAGGTTCTTCATCATCAATTGAAACAGCGTATCTTAATCCTCCCCGTTTCTTAAAATCCTGGGTAGGTGAGACATAAACCATTACCGTAACCTCGCCAGCATCAAACATAGTAAAATCATACTCTAATCGTGGGGAAACAGTTGAGAGCTTTTGAGAGGGTACATCCACAGGTTCAGCTATTACTGATGAATATGTGCGACCCAGATTGAAAACCATAGTCCATTTTATATCTTTTGTTTCAACCTTTCGGGAAAAGTTGGGAGCTTCGATGGAAACAACTCCATTATTTTCAACAAATCCTAAAATTTCAGGGATGTTACTTCTTATGGGCACCTTCACCGTATACTCTTTTCCAGCACCCTTTATAACGAGCTCACCTACAACATTTTCCTTAGGCGCTTTTTCCCAGTCGATACTTACAAATATTCTTTCATCGTATTGAATTTTTCCATTTGTTTTCGACAACTTTATCCATTCGTTTTTAGTCTCAATAAAATACTCTAGTAATCCTTTCCCCATATTGAAAACTTCAATGTAATAACTCTGTTGATTTATGCAATCGAAATAGCTGAAAGTTTCACTAAATAGAGGATTCCCCTCAACAGAGTGACCTCCCCACGCGGGTGGAGTTCCGTGCTCAATTACATAACCGAGTTGAGGGGTATCTTTTGGGTGAATATAAGTAATGGAAGGCATAATATTAGTACGAGGATGATTCCAGCTGGTGTAACCAATATGAGTTTGCGACATCATATGGTTCCACTTCCCATCCAGCAAATTCTCATGAAATTGCCGGGTCAATTCTTGATCTTTCCAGAATAATTCCTTGACCTTTTCGGCATATAAATTGGCAGATGCCCTGCCCTGCTCTGCATAGAGTTTATTCTTACCTGCTGTAATGTACATTTCAATTACGTTATAACGCATTTCAATTGGAGAATAAATCAATTGAAAATAAGCAGGCTTATATTCATCTGAGAGTTGTGAATAAATTTTTTGGCTTCTTTCAAATAATTCTTTCCATTCATTTAAAACCCTATCCGCTTCACGATAATTTTCAATGCTATATGTATCTGGTTTTAACATTTCAGGCGTTCTACGAGCATTGTATTTAGTATACAATGAAAGAATATTTGCAATTTCATTCGCATACGTATTACCAAATTGATTTTTTGTCCACTTGCTATAATAACCTGGTAAATCCTTTGCTTGAATGGCATCGGGGTTCCAGGCATAATCCATGAAAAAGCTGATGGGAAACTCCATGGGTTTAATATCGCCAACGTTGACAATCCATAATGTTTTAACCCCATACACATAAGCAAGATTCATTTGCTCCCATACCCGTTCTATTTGGGTAACATTTTGCCAACGATAAGAAACAGGAGCACCTACATAATCGAAATGATAGTAAATACCATATCCTCCCTTTCGATTTAAATCTTCCTTTTTGGGTAAAATTCTTAGGTTTCCCCAATTATCGTCACAGAATAGAATAGTAATATCATCATCTACACGCATTCCCTTTTCATAGTAATCCTGTACTTCCTTATATACTGCCCAAACCTGAGGAATTTCATTGGCAGGTTTCCCGGTAACTTCCGTTAAAATTTTTCGTTGATCGGCAATGATAGTCTTTAATAAATCCACAGCGGTTTCTTCGGTCATGGGTTCATCGCCATCGCCGCGCATACCCACTGTCACAACACTTTCGTAATTACCCATGCGTTCAATGCCACCCCGCCAGAATGCTTGTAACCTTTCTTTATTTTTGGTATAATCCCAAACTCCTCCTTTAAATCTGATCCATTCGTGATGGGCACGCATCATAGGTTCATGGTGACTTGTTGAAATCACAATGCCATATTCATCGGCAACTCTTGGATTTTCAGGATCATCATCGGCAAAGGCAGTTGGTAGCCACATGGCCGGCCAGAGATAATTGGCTTTAAGCCTGAGTAAAAGTTCAAAAACCTTTTCGTAAAATTTGTGATTAAACCCTCCAAATTTCTCTTTAGCCCAATTTCTTAATGCAGGAGCCTCATCATTAATAAAAATGCCACGATATTTTACTTTTGGTCCGTCGGAAAAATATTTTATACTTTCAATATAAACATTTTCCTTTCTTTTCACCGGCACATCGGCCCACCAATACCATGGAGAAACACCTATCGCTTCTGAAAGGGTGAAAACACCATAAGCTGCCCCTCTCCTATCACTCCCAAGAATCAGGAGCACTTTTTCTACACCAGGAAAAGGTTTATCAATGGTTTGTATAAGAAAATGCTCCCATTGACCTTTGATTGGATCAACATTAACTTTCTTTGTGGCTATTAGTTTTTCAATTATTGGATTTTTTCCTATTGTGGCAATGATAATTATATATTTGGTTTGAAAATTCTCTGTTGTAGTAACGATAGGTTTTTTACCTGTAACTCTTTCAATATCATCAGCTAAAAAAGCAGCCGACCTTTTTATTAAAACATTTTCTGAAGTATCATAATAAATAGCTGCAACCTCATTTTTATGAACTATTGGAAAATACTTACCTAAGTTACTAACTCTTTCTACTAAAAAAATTTGAGAAAACAATAAGTAGGGAAATAAAACAAAAATTATTAATAATGGCTTTTTCATAATGTTTTTATTTAAAGTTATTATTTTCTCCAACAATCTTAATTATTTCTTTTTTTATTTAAAGTCAACCATTTAATTTGTTATATTTTTACCACCAAAAAGACGATTTTTTATCAATAAAATCTCCACCAATCAAAGTTGAATAAATCTTTCTCTCCTCGGAAAATAAAATACACATCGTGTATACCTTTTACTTTTTTTGCAGGTGCAGAGATAGTTTTCCATTTACCCCCTTCACCTTGAGGACCCACATTTATATTTGCTATCACTGGCCCATCTATTTTATCAATGCGTATTTCTAATTTGCCGCCATAGAGAGGGGAAACATTTACCTCAACCGATGAAGGCCCTTCGTCAAAATCTACCCCTTTTACAAGAATATAATCCCCATTGTGGATAGAAGTTATATACAATCGATCAGCAATTTTATTTCCTCGTGCCCATTCAAAATCACCTTCCCATTCGGTTTCAAAACGAGACTTTATACCCTCGCTCCAGGCCATAGTTTCCGCCTCCACACGTCGATAGGGATTTACGGGATGTAACTGTTCTGGCCCTTCTACCGACCAATAGTGCCTATTTTTGATTGTTCCATCGGTATTATATAACATTTCATCCATATCAACAGACCGACGTTCATAAAATTTTGAAGTTGTTTTTTTTAATAAATCATAGCTATGACCAAAACAATACCATTTGCCTTTATATTCAATAATACCCGGATGATTTCCTCTGGTTTTTTCAGAAGCATCTACAATCATCCCTTTAAATTCCCATGGTCCCTCTATTGATTTACTCATTGCATAACCAATACCTTCGGGACAACAGGTAGTAGCATAGGCAAGATAGTAGTTGCCATCTTTTTTCCATACCCATGGTCCCTCCTGATAATGAGCGGGTTTGGGAGTTACTTTTATAATATCTCCTTTTACTGAAATCATATCATCATTAAGCTTCACGTAATATACATCAGGATTACCCCAGAAAAGATAGGCCTGCCCATCATCATCAATAAAGGGGGATGGGTCAATGTCGTTCCAGATATGATCGGAATCAATAAGTCTTTTTCCTAAGGGGTCTTTAAAAGGTCCATAAGGAGAGTCGGCTACCAGAACCCCAATCCCCCCACCATGTACCGGACAATAGAGATAAAATTTTCCATTACGCTGAATACATTGTACTGCCCAGGCGCCATTATCCTGTCGTGCCCATTTAAAATCTTTAAGTGAAGCCACCGCTTTATGCTCGGTCCAATTCACCATGTCCGTTGAGGTAAATAGCAACCAATCGATCATCTTAAAACCCTCCGCATCATCCTCATCATGCGAAGTATAGAGATAAACCGTATCGTTATAAACCATGGGAGCCGGATCGGCTGAAAACTTCGTTTGAATAATAGGTCGTTGAGAATGAATATAATTCTGAGAAAGAATATTAAAATAACTTAAAGTACTTAATATGACAAATAATATTGAATTTTTCATGGTTTATTATTTTAGTTTTATCTTAATCTCTTTACCATTGTAAATAATTTCTTTATCCCATTCCAAGGAAACTTCATAACCTATACCCTTATTTTTTGCAACTTTTACTATTCTGAATTTTCGATGAATGGTGTCATTTATAATTTTATATAGAGTAAGATGATTTAAAAATATTTCTGCTCTCTGCTTATTTTTTAAGCGATATTCTAACTGTTTTCAGATCTTTTTTATCGGAACTGTTTCCATACAGAATCTCATATTCACCTTCTGCTACAATCATCTTTCCAACATCACGGTTGTAAAATTCAAACGCATCGTATGGCAAACGGATTACTGCATCCACTGTTTTACCTGCAGGTACTTCTACCCGCTTGTATCCTCGTAACGTTTTAATCGGACCATCAACATCATTGACTTTTCGTATATACACCTGTACGATCTCCGTACCATCCCGTTTGCCAACATTCTTCACCGGTATGCTAAGCTCAACTGGATCTCCAAGCTTTATCGTTGTACCATTGACTTTCGCTTTTCCAATTTCAAATCTTGTATAACTCAATCCATATCCAAATGGGAACAGTGCATCTTCGAAAAATCTGTATGTGCGTCCTTTCATCGAATAATTTTCAAAATCCGGTAACTGGTCTGAACTTTTATAATATGTAATGGGAAGTTTGCCGGACGGATTAAAATCTCCAAATAAAACATCAGCAACAGCTCTACCACCCATTTCTCCTGGATACCATGCTTGTAAAATTGCATCACACGTTTCGTTTTCAGGCGTAAGGGCAATTGCTGAACCGGAACAATTAACAAATATAATTTTCTTACCTGCTGCTTTTAATATTTTTAATAAATTTCTCTGTACTAAAGGAAGTTCTATATTGGTTCTATCTCCCCCTTTAAATCCTGGATATGAAACTGGCATTTCTTCTCCTTCGAGTCTACCTGATAATCCACCTACATATATAATTGTTTCGATACCATTTAATTTTTTTAACAATTCTGTATAATCAATATCTTTTTCCGAACCAAAATTAAATTCAATATTTGCCTGCCAGTTATATAATTGAGCAAATCGTATTTCAATTTTATATGCCTTTTCTTTTTCAACTTTATAAATTTTCTTTGAAGGTAGAGTACGCCAGTTCTGATACTTTACAAGTGTGTCTCCATTAACAATCAATTCAAAATGGCCTGTAGCTCCATAGCTAAATACTATCTCTTCATCTTTATCTGAAATGAATTCTGTTTCATACTTTGCAGAAAATCCTTCGAGATTAACACCTGATGCAAATTCATGCTGTCCAGCTGTTGTTAATTTTAATGGATTTGAAATTTGTTGCACTGTAACAATATTTCCAGAAAAATCACGTGTATTCCAGTATGTTGCTTTAAAACCTTTCTTACCATCAATGAAACACTTATCAAAATAACTTGTGATAACTTTGTCTTCAACAAGATCACAAGCTTTTTCATAAAATACTTTTTCGGGCGATAATTTTGAAATTATGCCATCAAGGATTGTAATTGTCTTAATTGGGGTTCCGTTATAATTACCCCATAATACAACTGAATCACTTGCATTTGGTCCGATAACTGCTATCTTTTTAATAGACTTTTTATTTAATGGTAAAATATTATTCTTGTTTTGTAATAAAACAATTGACTGTCTTGCCATTTCAAGTGCTAATTGTCGATGATAGTCAGAATTTATGATTGAGTATGGAATTTTTGTCCATGGAACTAAACTATCTGGATCAAAATCACCCAACTCAATTCGACCTAATATAACCCGCATTAAACTTTTATCAATATCTTCTTCTTTAATTAAACCTTTCTTTACGGCTTCCGGTAATTTTTCATATGGATAATTATCCCAATGACACTCAACATCAGTACCTACCAACAAAGCTTTTGATGCAGCATGCATAGGAGTTGATGATACTTTATGACTTGTAAAAAAATCTGCAATTGCACCACAATCAGAAACAACAATATATTTATAGCCCCAATCATCTCTTAAAATTCTTTGAAGAAGTCGTGTGTTACCGCAGCATGGTTCATCATCTAATCTATGATATGCACACATTACCTGCCTAACACCTGCTTGTGTAACAAGTGATTTAAAAGCAGGAAGATAAGTTTCGTACAAATCACGTGGATCAATATTATTTAAGTTAATTTTATGTCTGCTCCATTCCGGACCTGAATGCACAGCATAATGTTTAGCACAGGCTAAAAGCTTACGATATTTACTCGTATCAGTCCCTTGTAAACCTTTTACAACAGCAATTCCCATTTTTGACATTAAGTAAGGGTCTTCTCCATAAGTTTCCTGACCTCTTCCCCATCTCGGGTCTCTGAATATATTAATATTTGGAGTCCAAACAGAAAGACTTAAAAATCTTCTATTCTCTCCTCCTCTTCGAAGCATTTCATGATATTTTGCTCTCGTCTCATCTGATACTGCACTAAATATTTTATATACTAACTCGTCATTAAAAGATGCAGCCATTCCAATAGGTTGAGGAAATACAGTTACACTATCATTGTTTGCAAGTCCATGTAAAGCTTCGCTCCACCAGTTGAATTTTTTTATCCCTAATCTTGGAATAGCATCAGATTGATCGCATAACAGCGCTGCTTTTTCTTCAAGTGTTAATCTTGAAATTAAATCCTTGGCTCTTTCATAAGGATTAAGAGAAGGATTTTGAAATGGGAATTGTTGAGCATATAAGTTTATTGATAAAGTTAAAACAAGAAAAAACTTTTTCATCTTTCTTCACCTTGCTTTATTAGAAAAAAATGTAACTAATCTTTAAACAAAAGTTGAGCAAACTGATATAGACTTCTTCTCCACGATTGCCATTCATGAGCTGTATTGGGCGATACATAAAAATGTGCATTAATCCCTTCTTTTTTCAGATCTTGGACAGACTTTTGGGGATCACCTCCAAACGGACCTCCGGCAGGTCTGTTTTTCATAAAATCAAGTTCTCTTAAACCATAACTTACAAAAACCAGTTTAACTTTTTCTTTAAAACCCGGAGTATTTTTTACATCATCAACCGAAATACTTCCTCCACTGAATAATCCTATGTACGAAAATTTATCGATGTTATTCAAAGTAATTAATCGTGTTTCGAATGCACCCATAGATAATCCAGCCATAGCCCTGTATTTTGGATCTGAGTTTGTTCTGAAATTCGCATCGATATAGGGAATTAAATCATCTATTAAAACCGTTTGAAAAGGTTTAATATCAAAATTTCTCAAACCACCAATTTTAACATCATTCGTCATTCCGTAAGTCATAACTATAATAAAAGGTTTAGCTTTACCTTCAGCAATAAGATTATCCATAATAAAAGCCACTTTCCCCTGATTGGGCCACCCAGTTTCATCTTCACCCCAACCATGTTGAAGATAAAGGACTGGATATCGTTTCTTAAGATTTTTGTCATAGTCAGGCGGAGTATACACAAAAGCTCTACGAATTGAATTTGTACTCTTTGATGGAAAATAAACTTGCCTTATCTGTCCATGTGGAACATTTTTAAGAGCATAGAAATCTTGGTCTTTTGCTGGCACCTCAATTCCGCTTCCCCAACGCATTGCACCATAAAAATATAAACTACCTGGATCAGGCACTGCTGCTCCATCTATCCACAATTGATAATAATGAAATCCTTCATCCTGTGGTTCAGATTCTCCGGTCCATACACCATTTGAATCTTTCTTTAGATCGTACTTCACAGCACTAATATCTAATTGAACTCTTTTGGCTTCGGGAGCA
>FWPU01005766.1_pt1 | contig 26125 bp, 25 predicted proteins | sample 2228361 | NCBI WGS metagenome assembly FWPU01 (sample SAMEA103939777, study PRJEB20133) | metagenome | reverse complement strand
CATCATCATCCCTGTAGCCATCCACTACATAGACATAGGGAATACCTTGAGATGATTTTACTACCTTTAAAAACATGATTAATTATACACAATAAATAATAAAAAAGTCAATAGAAAATAAAAAAATAACTCAAAAAAAGTTATACAACAAAATTGGAACGAAAAGATCAAAATCAAGGATTTTCAATAGGTTATAAGCCGAAAAATCGATTTTTAAGGGTCGAATTGATAAAATCAAGAATAAGTTATCAGAAGGAGTTGTATCAGATTGAGGAGGTGATGGCTGGAAAGATTGTAACGGTAACAGAACGGATAGATGGTACAATGCGTATGTATTATCAGGGAAGGAACTTAAAGTTCAGGTAGATAAAAGTTCGTCCTGAAAGACCACAGAAGCAGAAAGTGAAGACAAGACAAAGGGCAGTTTATATACCGCCAGCGGATCACCCATGGAGGAAGTTTAAAATAGGCAAGAATGCCTATTATGCTGAAAAAAAATACGATGGAGGTATCGTAGAAATAGGACATTTCTATTTTGGTGAAAATATGACATTTCTATTTTGGCGTAACATTTTGTCATTTCCAACGGGTTGACTAATCTAAGACAGGCGGTTTAAACTTTTTAGTTATGTACGGGATCTTGAAGGGTCTGGTTCAGGAAAGATTAAGGGAGTTAGGGCTGGAGTGTCCCCTCGTGGAATTTGAGATTCCAAAGGATGAAAGATTTGGTGATATCTCTACACCTGTGGCTATGATCATGTCCAGGATACTTAAAAGACCTCCAGGGGAGATTGCTCAGGCTCTCGTAACTCCATTTATGAAAATGGATATCTTTGACAGGGTAGATGTGGCCGGCCCCGGCTTTATAAATTTTACTTTCTCAAAAGGGTTTCTCTTTTCCGAACTGAAGAGGCTAATTAAGGAAAGAGAATCCTATCTCAGGGTTGACCTGGGTAAGGGAAAGAGGGTTCAGATCGAGTTTGTCAGTGCCAATCCCACAGGTCCCCTTCATCTCGGTCACGGCAGAGGGGCTGCCCTTGGAAATGCCCTTTCCAACCTCCTCAGTGCAGGAGGGTATAGGGTAGAAAGGGAATACTATATAAATGACGCTGGAAGACAGGTTATGTTGCTTGGCATGTCTGTCTTTGCCAGGTATCAACAATTGCTCGGCCTTGATTATCCCTTTCCTGAGGATGGATACAGGGGGGATTACATAGAAGAACTTGCAAGGGATATTATAAGGGACTGTGCTAATAAGTTTAAAGGGAATAAATTTGAGGAACATAAGGATTATTTTATTGATTTTTCTTATAAAAGGATGATGGAGGAGATAAAAAGGGATCTTTCTGATTTTGGGGTTACTTTTGACACCTATCAGAGTGAGAGGTCTCTTTATGATAATGGAGATGTGAAGGGCAGTATTGAGGACCTCAGGGAAAGGGGACATATCTATGAAAAGGACGGTGCTGTATGGTTCAGGGCTACTTCTTTTGGAGATGATAAGGACAGGGTTATTATCAAAAGAGAGGGGGATTTTACATACTTTGCCTCTGATATAGCCTATCACAGAAAGAAGATAGAGAAGGGATTTGATGAGATTATTGATATATGGGGTGCTGACCATCACGGATATATCCCGAGGATAAGGGCCGTTATAAGGGCCTTTGGTTATCCTGATGAGCAGCTTAAGGTATTGCTTGTACAGATGGTCACACTCCTCAGGGGAGGCAAACCAGTACAGATGTCAAAGAGGGCTGGTGAGTTCGTTACCCTGAGAGAGGTTATCGATGAAATAGGGCCTGATACTACAAAGTTCATATTCCTCACAAGACGGTCTGACAGCCATCTCGAGTTTGACCTTGAGAAGGTGAAGGAGCAGACATCAGAGAACCCTGTTTTCTACATTCAGTATGCGAATGCCAGGATTAATAGCCTCTTCTCTCATGGCATAGAAAGGGGCCTCAATGTTGAAAGACTTGAGGGGGCCGATCTTTCTTTTCTTAGAACAGATGAGGAGAGGGTCATCGCGAAAAAGTTACTTTACTATCCCCTGGTATTTGAATCTGCTGTTAGAAATCACGAGCCCCACAGGATAACCTTTTATTTGCAGGAACTGGCAGGACTTTTCCATCCCTATTATAACCGTTACAGGGTCGTGACTGACGATAGGGAACTCTCCACCGCAAGGCTTGCCCTCTGTGAAGGAATAAGGATAGTACTGAAGGATGGGCTTGGCATACTCGGTGTTAGCATACCCGAAAGGATGTAAAAGATGTTACAGAGCATGACAGGGTATGGCTTTGCTGAACAAGATGGCTTCAGGGTCGAGATAAGGTCTCTTAACCATCGGTTTATGGAGATTAATATCAGGATGCCACCTGATCTCCTCAGATATGAGATTCCCCTGAGGAATATCCTTAGAGAGAGGTTTTCGAGAGGGAAATTCGATGTTACTGTCACATTGTTAAAGGAAGGCTCTTTAAGGATTGGTGTTGACATGAACAGGGCAAAGGAGCTTTATAATACTCTGAAAAAGATAAAAGACGAACTTAACCTTTCCGGGGATATAAAAGTGGAGACCCTGTCTGCATTCCGGGACATGATTTTAATTGAGACACTGGAGTATAATATAAATTCACTCTTTGACGCCTTCAACAGGGCTGTTGATAATCTGAAGATTATGAGGGAAGAGGAGGGGTATAATCTTAAGAGCGATCTTGAGTTCAGGATAGATACCCTTGAGAGGTTGAAAGAGGAAATTGCTTCCTTTTCCTCAGGTCAATCTCTGCTTATAAAGGAGAAACTGACGGAGAGGATTAAATCTCTTCTTGGCGATGTAAGGTTGGACGAGGGAAGGGTCCTCCAGGAGGTTGCCATGCTTGCCGAGAAGACGGCTATAGATGAGGAGATAACCAGGATTAGTTCCCATCTCGGTCAGGTCAGAAAAATACTATCAGAAGGTGATACAATAGGAAGGAGAATAGAGTTTATACTTCAGGAGTTGTTAAGGGAGGTTAATACAATATCAGCTAAGTCTACTGATTACAGGATTTCATCTATTCTCGTTGATATGAAGGTAGAGATTGAGAAGATGCGGGAGCAGTCCCAGAATATTCAATAAAAAGGTTTTGAAGGAGAAGGTATGAAGAGATTGTCAACAAATCCTGTGCTTGTGAATATAGGTTTTGGCAATGTTGTCTCCGCTTCAAGGGTGATTGCTATTGTTACGCCAGGTTCATCGCCAATGAAGAGGCTCAGGGACGAGGCAAAAAAGAGAGGTAAGTTGATTGACGCAACAGAGGGCAGAAGAACCCGCTCGATCATAATAACGGACAGTGACCATGTAATTCTCAGTGCTCTTCAGGCTGAGACCATCACGCAGAGGTTCTACGAGGGAAAGGTCGTGGAGAGTAACGAGGAATTGGAGGGCAAGGTTGAGGGGTAATTTATTTGTAATTTCAGCTCCATCAGGGGCTGGAAAGACGACCCTCTGCAATGAGATAATCAGGATAATGCCGGAGTTGAGATTTTCTATTTCCTACACAACACGTAAACCAAGGGCCGGTGAGATTGATGGAAAAGATTACATATTTATTGATGAAGAGAGATTTAAGGCTATGATAGATAATGGCGAGTTTGCGGAATGGGCAAATGTGCATGGTAACTATTATGGGACATCAAGGAAGGCCCTCGATGATATAATAGAAAAAGGACAGGATGTTATTCTTGATATAGATGTACAGGGTGCTCAACAGATAAAGAGAAACTACAAATATGGTATCTATATATTTATCCTGCCACCATCACTGGATACTATAAGAAAGAGGCTCGAGAAAAGAGGACAGAATTCCCCAGAAGAAATTGCCCTCAGGCTCAGGAGGGCTGTAGAGGAGATAAGGGAGTATAAAAATTATGATTATGTTATAGTAAATGATGTATTTGATGAGGCCCTGACTGCCCTGAGGTCCATAATAGTCGCAGAGGGTAAAAGGGTTCACAGGCTCGATCATACCTTGGTAGAAAAGACTTTTAATATATAAGACATAAGAACAAAGGCCTTACATGAAAGGAGGAGACAAAGATGGATATAATATCGTTACCCATTGAATTTGACGATAAGATGATAGACGGGAGGTTCAGGCTTGTTGCCATTGCTGCCCAGAGGGCAAGGGAACTCGCCCTTGGGGCAAAACCAAAGGTCCAGAGCAAGGCAAAAAAGGTTACAACCATTGCAATTGAGGAGGCTATAAAAGGCAAGCTGGAGTTCCTGATTGGCGAAGAGGCAAGGAGATCCCAGGAAGAGGCCCGGAAGTTTGATTACAGGAGTCTCCTTGAAGAAAGAAGGAGAGAAGAGTCTCCCGAGGACCTGTCTGAATTAGAAAAGGATTTAAAGATCTATCTTCACGAAAGAGAGACAGAGGAAAAGGAAAAGCCTGATAGTTTATTCTCTGAAGGTGTTGAAGAATAAACGGATTATACTTGGTGTCACGGGGAGTATAGCAGCCTACAAGGCTATTGAGTTAACAAGAAGGCTCACAGAGGCTGGTTCATTAGTTGATGTTATATTAACAGAGGCTGCAAAAAGATTTGTCACTCCTCTTTCTTTCAGTTCTGTAACGAGGGGGGGAGTCTTTATAGACTTCTTTGATGCCCCCCTTTCTCACATAAAGATAGCAGAGGAAGCTTCCATAATGGTTGTGGCGCCTGCAACAGCAAACATTATAGGTAAGATAGCAAACGGCATAGCCGATGATATGTTGACCACAACTTTCATGGCCTACAAAGGAACGGTTATCATAGCACCTGCAATGAACTGGCGAATGTATGAAAACCCCGTCCTTCAGAGAAATCTTGAGACGCTCCGTTCATCTGGTGTTATTCAGGTCGGGCCTGAGAAGGGCTATCTTGCCTGTGGCGATACTAATGTGGGCAGAATGGCTGATGTATCTGATATTGTTGAGGAGATCAGAAATGCCCTGACTCAAAAGGACCTCAAGGGGAAGAGGATTGTTATCACTGCAGGACCAACACGTGAGTACATTGATCCCATCAGATTTATCTCCAACAGGTCCTCAGGCAAGATGGGTTTTGCCATCGCAAGGGTAGCAGCTTTCAGGGGCGCTGATGTGAAACTCATTAGCGGTCCTACTAACATGAAATCTCCAGGAGGTGTTTCTCTTGTAAATGTTGAGACAGCTTTTGAGATGAGAAATGCTGTATTAACACATATCAAGGGGGCTGATGTTCTCATAATGGCCGCTGCTGTAGCGGATTTCACTCCTGAATCCTGGAGTGAAAGGAAGATAGAAAGTCGAGAAGGGCTTAATATGACACTGAGGAGAACGCCTGACATTCTTTATGAGGTTTCACATCTCAAAGAGAGGCCCCTTATCGTAGGTTTCTCGGCTGAGACAGGTGCTAATATAGAGAGGGCAAGGCAAAAGCTTTTAAAAAAGGGTGCTGATATGATCGTTTTCAATGATGTTACTGAACCGGGGGCAGGTTTTGATGTTGACACGAATAAGATAACCATTATCGAGAAAGACAGGGAGGTCTCTTTTCCTCTTATGAAAAAGGAAGAGGTAGCAGAGAAACTCATTGACAGGATAGCAGAGATACTTATAAAAGATACTCAGCGAGATTGATTCGGTACTTATTCGGGTCTATTGTCTTTATAATCGTTCTCAAATACTCACCATTTTCACCTTTTTCTGTAAGGTCCACAATTGGACCATTAACCCTTTTTCCTTCACTGTTTATTATGATTAAAACCCTTGGCCTATCCTGAAATACAGGGTTTGCTCCATATACAAGTCCCATTTCTCTTGTGTCTAAAAGGACGAGGGTTCCTATGGGATAAACACCGATCATGTTTATAAAGAACTTGAAAAGGATTGGGTCGAGCTGAGTACCTGCCCTTTCCATCATAACACTCAATGCCTTATCAGGTGCCATTGGTATCCTTGAATAAACCCTTGAAGAGGTCATGGCATCATATTGATCTGCGAGACTTACAATCTTTGAATAGAAATCAAGTTTTAAGGGCTTTTTTATCTTTGGATAGCCTGAAAGGTCGTAGTTAAGATGGTGTTCAAAGGCAACTATGGCTGTCTTTATTGCTGTAGTATCAAGGCCTTTAAGTTTTAATATGGCCCTGACACCCCAGATGGGGTGTTTCTGCATGATCCTCCATTCATCTTCGTTAAAGTTGGTGGGCTTATTCAGTATCTCCTGAGGGACCTCCATCTTGCCTATGTCATGGAATAAAGCAACAAGCCCTATTTCTGTAAGTGCCTTTCTGCTGAGGCCTATCCTCTGCCCGATGGCAATAGAGAGGATGCTGACATTGACAGAATGATGATAAGTATATTCATCATAGTCTTTGATAGCCGTCATACCAAGCAATAACTCTTCTTCCTGGAGTATCATGTCAACCATTGACTCAACGACCCTTTTGGCCTTTTTTATGCTTATCTTTTCGCCTGACTTTATTTTAGTTATTACACCTTTTGTAAAGGAGACGGCATTAAAGTAAGTCTTCTTAACAACCCTTCTTATATCAAAGTCCCCTTCTTCTACTATCTCTACTATCTTTTTCAGGGGGCCGACCGATATAGAGTCTATGTTTGAGGTTGCCTCTACAAGCGCATCAAAGGGTTTCTGTGAATATAAAGAGGATATAAAGGCACTGATAAAGACTTTTATGTCTTTGTCAGTGACCCTGCTGTTGAAGGTGATACTGCCAAGTCCTCTCCTTTTAAATTCCCTTGATAAGAAGTCAAAGTTGAGGAGATATTCCATAGCATATCTCACCCTTGTCTCATTGAAGTAGAAGAATTCTCCGAGGAGTTCCAGTGTCAGGATATTGTATTCCCGCAGGAGAGAATTTATTGATGCTGTAAACTTATCTATTGCCGAGACAATCGCTACATTGCTTATATTGTGGAGCTGGGCTGTTCTTATAATAACGGCTAACTGGTTTATGATGTCCTTAGCGTATTTTATAGCTTCCCTATCTTCGTTCATATTCGATCTTCCTTATGGCAAAGTTAACATATTCCCTTATGAGATTATTCTTCGATTTCCGCAACTTTTCAAGGACGAGAAGGTCTGCCTTGTTGCCAACAAAGCCCAGACAGTAAGCTGCGCAGGCCCTGTTCTCATCGTGTCTTGATCTTTTAAATAATACCCTTTTCTTTAAGACCCTCATGAGGAACTCTCTTATATCATCATCCTGCCACTTTGAAAGGGCCTCATAGAATTCCTTCTTCTCATCAAAATCCCTGTTTAGAAACTCCATCTCAGAAATCTTTTCCATTATGATCCTCTTGGCAGTTTCAGATGCAAAATTGCTCAGGGCCTTGACGGCTGTCTTCCTGATGCTGGAGTCATAGTCGTTCAGACAGTCCTTCAAGATTTGAAGGCCTAGGGGGTTTTTAAGTTCACCTATTGCCTTAATGGCCTCCCTTCTTACCCTGTTGTCAGGATGTCTTATCGTGTCTACGAGATATTCTATGGCCCTTTTGTCGCCTATCTGTCTGAGGATGTAGAGTATGTTTCTAACGACATACCACCTTGAATCGTAAAGCCCTTTAGCGAGGGTCTGTATATCCTTTCTCCCGAGATCTACTAGTATTGTTATTATTCTTTTCCTTCCATGGATACTCTTTAACCTTCCCAGAACAGATATCATTGGTGTAATGGCCGACTTGTCCAGCATTCCTGTGTATTCGTCAAGTATATCTTCTTCTATCTCGGCAATGGAATCAAAGATCTCTCCGACTCGATTTACCAGATCCTCGGAATTTATATAAGAAAGGAGAAGATGGATAGTCTTTTTGATACCATCGGGTAGGTCCTTGTTTTCTGTCATGGCCTTTAAACCCCTTAAGATATGTATAAAAGCAGAGAGATCTCCCTGTTCGAGGGAGTAAGTCATTGTGTTTCTCATAAAAAGGTATATATCTTCTAATTCACTCTGGTTTTCAATATGATTGAACATCTCCAGAAGGATGTCCGAGACCTTTTCAATCTTTCCGTCCTGAGCCTCTTCCATCTCTTGAACAAGGGCTTGAAGATCCTTATCAGTGAGATTTACTATAGAAACACCATTTATACCCTCTGCAAGAAAGGCATCGGTATAAGCCTTCATGATCTCGTCTGTCGTGGCAATTTTGTTCTTGACGTCTTCTGTTGCCTTCTCCTGATAATTCTCGTCCTCGGTCAAAAACTCCTCATCAGCTACATACTTGATATTCTGAAAATCCCTCTCCCAGAGCAGGGTTACGATATCATCATCAATAGCCTCTCTATCGAAATCAAGGGCTATGATCTTCAGGAATTCCTCAACCTCCGCCTTATAGAGACCTTTTAAAAAAGTCAGTTCTCTCAGGCCATCCTTAAAGAAAAAAAGGGCGAGGTTGTCTTCCTTCTCAGGATTTGAATACACAGGACTCGAATCATACAATATCTCATACTGTTTTATTCTTAAGGTGAGTTGGTCTCTGTAGTCAAGGAATTCCCTGAACCGTGCATACACGTCGTCAATGGTTTTTAGATATACAGGGTTATTTTCAGGATACATCCTGATAGTCTTTTTGGCCTTCAGTATTGCCTGGACTATATCCCTTACAGTCTTTGTTTCTTCGGGTTGCATTATTCCTTCTGTCATTATTGCTGTCGCAAAATAGTGTAAATCTATAGAAAATGAGTTATCTTACTTCCTGTTTATAATTGCATTTATTACTGACACATCCACTGCCTAAATGAGCTGGAGCCTTCTGTCCCTTGCAAAGTTCTTCACTATCATTACTGCCGTATGGAGTCTCTGTAACCTCATATTCCTCCACCTGATTGCCTCAACATCATTGTAGGGAAATTTCTCAGCCCTTATCTCGGCCTGGGCCCTGTTTATCTCCTGATAGAGTTGCTTGAGTGCCTCATTATCAAAGGGCTTCAGGAATATGGGATTGACAGTTATATACCCCTCTGAGATATCTTTAGCTATTGCCTTCATGCTTTTTCCCCTGACATTTGGCATGGCTCAGACTACCTCGCTTGCCTTTTCTTTTATAGGTTCTATCTTTTTTATACCAAATATCCTTGATACGAATATGCCAGCCTCGTAAAGGATTATTATTGGTACTGCCATGAGTATCTGGTTAAAGGCATCCGGTGTCGGGGTTAAAATTGCTGAAATGACAAAGGCTAAAAGGATGGCGTATTTTCTGTTTTTTGCGAGGGTCCTGGGTGTTACTATTCCCATACGGGTAAGAAACACTATAACAATGGGAAGCTCAAAGACCGCCCCGAAGGCAAGGATAAACTTCAGACAGAAATCAACATAATTGCCGACAGACAGCATAGGCATGATGATGCCTGTCTTATAGGTGAGAAGAAAACTCATAGCAAAGGGCAGGACAAAGAGGAAGCAAAATGTTGCACCGAATAGAAAAAGCAAAGTTGCAATTATTACAAAGGGACCTATATATCTTCTCTCCTTGGGCAGAAGCCCAGGGGAGATAAACTTCCAGAACTGAAACAGAATCAGGGGAAGCGAAAGCAGAAGACCTGCCACAAGCGACACCTTTAGATGCATCCAGAATGCCTCAGCCGGTGCGAGAAACACGAGAGATGGATTCTGTACCTTTGATGGAATAAAGGATATAAAGGGATACCTGATGGAAAAACCTATCTCTGACCTCAGTGGAAGGGTCAGAAATTTAAAGAGTTCTTCAGAATAATTAAAGGAGATCAGGAATCCGATTAAAAGGCCTGACAGGGCTATTATTATCCTCTTTCTGAGTTCGGAGAGATGCTCTGTAAGGGGCATCTTTTCATCATCCATTTGTATTTGTCTCCTCTTTTATTTCTTTCACTTCTTTTTCAGCAGGGTAGTTATATGTTGCTCCCTTTGGTTCTAAAGAAACCATCTCCGTTTTTTCTTCTTTATTTATGATATCAAGATTCAGTTTATGGATTTCTGTTGAATCTATTTCTGACTGGATCTGCTCTTTGACCCCTTCCATACTCCTCTTCAACTCTGCAATTCCCCTTCCTATAGTTTTGCCGAGTTCGGGTAATCGTTTCGGGCCAAAGACGAGAAGGGCAACTATAAATATAACGATCAGTTCCTGCATCCCTATATCAAACATGAATCACTCCTCCTCGTAAATCCTCTTTATTTGTCTCTTTTCAAGTGGAAAGAGATAAGATAAGGAAAGTAGCAATCTATATTCAGGGCTTCTGTTCTTTACATCAAACCCGATCCCGAGGGTTGTAAAGAGACCCTCTGCAGTCATAACCCTGTAACCTACACGAAATTCTACATGATCAAGCCTCCCTGAATAGCTCTTCCTGCCATAAAGTTCACCGAGTAGCTTGAAATTATGAGAGGCTGCAAAATCAACCCCTGTTGCAAGGGTAATCTCATCATCAAACCGGCTGTTATTTGGCCTTGAATAGATGGCATTGATATGTCCGGAAAAGGGCCCTACCTTCTTACTCACTATAACTCCACCAGAAATACTTCCGTCAGTGCTGAACTGTTCCTTCCCCGTATATGCTGAGGCTGCCAGCAGGAAGGCAACAGATGGACCATATTTACCTTCATCAATAATCCTGTATTTAAAACCCAGGGATATATCCTCCAGTCCATCTGTATTATTATTCCAGCCCGAGACATAGGGAATAGTTACATCGAATTCTATATTGTCAGTGATGCCATAACCAAGGCTACCTGTTATCCTGTAGTAATCAGGCTGTCTTGATCTCTCTATACCAAGGGCTATACCGGCCTTTCCCTTTTTTAGTCCCTCGGCACTAAAAGTGGAGAATACACCATAGGGCGGCAGGGGCTGAAGGCCTTTCAGGTCTATTGCACAGGAGCACTCCGCAAAAAAAACGCCAGTAAAGAAACTGAAAAGGGCACATAAAGGCAGGAGCAAGACTTTTTTAGGATAGCCTGGCAATAAAGCTTTCATTTAGCTAAAGATAACAGAAAAGCAAACCAACTGTCAAACAGGTCTTTGAATTTTTTTAGGATTGATGTAAAATTTTAAAAAAATACGAGGAGGTTTGATATGGCTAAGGCAACAAAGGTAAAACAATTGAGTTTTTCCCTTCCAAACAGACCGGGTCTGGTTAATGAGATCACTGCCGCAATAGCAGGGGCGAAGGTGAACATTACAGCGCTCTGTGCCTATGAGATGGGTGAAACAGCTTACTTTGTCATGAATGTTGACAGTAATGCCAGGGCAAAGAGGGCACTCTCAGCTCTTGGTACTAATGTTAATGAGGAGGATGTAGTAATGGTTGAAATGCCCAACAGGGTTGGCGAACTCGAGAAGGTTGCCAGGAGGATTGCCGATGCAGGGATCAATATAGAGTATATTTACGGCACTACCTCAACAGGGAGGACCTCAACATGTATCTTTAAGACCGCTGATAATAATAAGGCTGTCAGGGTAATTAATAAGTAAGGGTTAATCCCCTGGATTCTTGTTTGTTACGGTAAAGTAGCCTGAGAACAGTATCATTGCTCCGCCGATAAAGGTTCTCAGACTTACAATCTCGTCAAGAAAGACGAAGCCAAGCAGGATTGCGCATACAGGCTCGAGGTATCCGAGTATCGCCGCCTTATTAGCGGTGACTGTTTTTATCCCCTTGAAGTAAAGGATGGGGGCTATAGTGGAATGTACTATTCCCATAGTGATGACAGCCCACAGACCATAAATAACCTGCCTGTCGGGAACCGAGAAGGGAAGAAGAATTAAGGCTATAATGGCATTCTGTGAAATGGTCAGGATGATGGGATGGTAATTCTGGGAAAATACCCTGAAGGTTATAACTATAAATGCATAGGCAATACCAGATATGAGACCGGCGATGATACCTATGGTATTCTTATCATGTGCCCTTATAAAACCGAGCATCTCTCTAACAGACATGTTGAGCATTATCCATAGTCCTGCTGTCGAAAGAAGGATAGCAAGGACAATTTTTAATGTTAATCTTTCTTTTAAGAATAGATGTGCAAGGATGGCTACGAAAATAGGGGCTGTATAATGGGTAAGGACCGCATTTGCTACAGTCGTATTCTTGTATGAATAAAAAAAGGAATAGGAATTAATAAGACTCAGTGGTCCAAGGATAAGGAGAGGGATTAATCGATCCCTTGAAGGAAAGACCTGCCTGATACTTTCTTTAAGAAAGAGGGTACCGGCAACTAAGACAGAAAGGGCGGATGAGAGGAATATAAGGATATGAACATCGACGCCGGAAAGTCGTATTATGAGGCCGAGAGAACTCCAGAGAAATATGGCTGAAAGTATGTAAAGCATAATCAGTGTAAGTGAGAAGTGTTAGTTTTTACCATTATGCATTTTTACCCATTACCTCCAGCTGTTTTAACACAAAGCTCCTGATCTCCTTATGAGAAGGCATATCAACCATGTATTTTCCCCTGTCCATAACAGTTATTAAGATGTCCTCAAAGGTGTTGCCGCATTCACATGGATAGGTTCGGTCATTTAAGGGCACTATCATTCTTTTCTGACAGGCTCTGCATCTCAAGACCCTTTTTCGTCCTGACCACTTACCCCTTTTTGCAATGGCTCTGTCTTCAACATCCATTATATCCATGGCATAATCGACTACAGGGGCATTACTTATCGATGTGCCGATGCCATAGCCATCAACAAGAGGATTAAGCACAGGAATATCCTCTTCCTTTATACCACCGCTAACATAGAATCTTACATGTTCGAAGCCCCTGAGGTTCATTTCCCAGCGACACTCTTCGAGTAATCTGTAAAAGTTTCCCCTCCTTGACGATGGTGTATCGAATCTAACAGCAAAGAGCCTTTCACCCATGGCTTCAGCAACATTGAGGCATTCGAATTTCTCGTCTAAAAATGTGTCGATTAAGGCAACCCTCTTGACCTCTGGTTCCAGAACCTCGTCATAGACCCTGATTGCCTCAACAGTAGAGCCCATACAGATTATAAGGGCATGGGGCATGGTCCCCATAGGGTCTTCACCGATAACCTCGCCGGACTTAACAACAGCTACACCGTCACAACCGCCTATAAAGGCATTTCTCTCTATCATTGGTGCAAGGACAGGATGCATCCTCCTTGCACCAAAACTTATCACGAGCCTATCTCCGGCAAGCCTCTTGAACCTTGCAGCCTTTGTTGCAATACCAGAGGCCTGACATATCAGTCCAAGTATGGCTGTCTCATATACACAGAAATCCTGGTACTTGCCCTCAATCTCCATAACAGGCTCGTAAGGGTAGAATACCGTCCCCTCTCTCATTGCCCTTACCTTTACAGGGAGACCTTTTACAAGATGAAGGACCTCTTCAAGGCCAGCAAATATGGCCCATGGCCAATCCTCAGGAAGGCTCTTTGCAATGAATTCAGCCCTGACAAGGGGATTGATACCCTTGGCCTTCAGTATCCTCAAGGTCCTTTCAAAATAGACATCCGTTATCTTCCCGTTAAGGATATCCTGTGGGTCAGCAGTGTGAAACATGGCAACTCCTTTCCTTACTCGATCTTTGTGCCAAGTACATTTTTCATTATCCTCAGGCCTGCCTCGTGGTCCTCTGGATTCAGGCCAGCCACACCGTCTTTTACAACCGTAACATCGTATCCCCTCAATGTTGCATCAGAGGCAGTAAACATGACGCATATATGGGTGACGCACCCTGTTAACCTTAATCTCTCCACTCCGAGACCTCTAAGGGTTTCATCAAGCCTTGTATTGTAAAAACCTGAATAAGTCTGCTTCTCAATAATAATATCACCTTCAAGGGGTTCAAGCTCTTTTATGATCCTTGAACCCTCTGTACCCTTAACAGCATGAGCAGGCCAACCCATCTTTTTAAACTCCCTATCATCAGGGTCATGACTGTCACAGATATATATAACAGGCTTACCCTCTGCCCGTGCCTTTTCAATCTCTCTTCTTATTACAGGTGTGACCTTTCTCGTCTCAGGGACCTCAAGAGGGGACCCTTCTTTCACAAAATCATTGAGCATGTCAATAACTAACAAGGCCTCTTTTGACATCTCGCTCCTCCTTTCTCTTCAAACCAATTATATAAGGTCTCAGTAAATATGTTAATCTTGCTGTGGACAGAAATAAAAGCCTTTCATAGTTTAGTATATAACTTTGTATCTGGTGATGACAAATATAGTTCTTTCATGTTAAATTTATACATCCCTGCCTGCTGGCAGGTGCGGGCGTAACTCAGTGGTAGAGTGTCAGCTTCCCAAGCTGAAGGTCGCGGGTTCGAATCCCGTCGCCCGCTCCATTCTTTATCTTTATCATTTCTTTGATGTATATTTACTATATGTCTGAATTAACACCCCTTATGAAACAGTACTTCAGTATCAAGGAAAGGCATGAGGATGCCATCCTTATGTTCAGGCTTGGCGATTTTTACGAGATGTTTGGAGAAGATGCCCGTATTGCCTCGCCGATACTCCAGATAGCCCTCACCACGAGAGATAAAACCAGGGAAGAACCGATACCCATGTGTGGTATCCCCTATTTTGCCGCTGACTCGTATATATCGAAACTTGTAAAGGCAGGTTATAAGGTTGCCATATGCGAACAGGTAGAAGATGCCAGGGAGGCAAAGGGTATTGTTCAGAGGGAGGTCGTAAGGGTTATCACACCTGGTACATACACGCCTGACGAGCCAAAGGAGAACTGCTACATCCTCTCTTTCTTTCCAGAGGCGCAGAGATACGGCATAGCCCTGGCTGATATATCAACAGGCGATTTTTTCGTTTATGAAACGGATAAGTTTCTCGGAGATGAGATAAGCAGGTTTGAACCAAAGGAGATAGTTTATCCCCGGAGCCTCAGGGAAAATATACATTACTCAGAGATTTTGAAGGACCTTTACAGCACCCCCCTTGATGATTGGTTTTTTGATTTTAGCGAGTCTTACAGGTCACTGCTTGAGCACTTCAGGGTCTCATCCCTTGATGGATTTGGCTGTGAGGGTTTAAGACCTGCCATTTCTGCTGCCGGTGCCCTCCTTAGTTATTTAAAGGATACTCAAAAGGGTTCCATTAGATTCAGGAGGCTATCGCCACTTCGCGAGAATACTTACATGTTTCTTGACTCTGTGACCCAGAGAAATCTCGAACTAACGAAAAACCTTAAAGGCGGAAGAGAGGGAACCCTCCTTTCTGTGCTGGATGAAACACAGACACCAATGGGTGGGAGATTTTTCAGGAATGCCTTACTCAGGCCCCTCATTGATAAGGCGCAGATAACAAGGCGTCTCGATGCGATTGAATGGTTGTTGAGTGACTATGAATTAATGGAGATATTGAGGGCAAATCTCAGGAAGATTCAGGACCTTGAAAGGCTTGCCTCAAAGATTTCATCAGGTTCGGCAAATCCCAGAGACCTTATCGCAATAAAGAATTCTGTCACATCTATTGCCGAGATAAAGAAGACCATGGTCAGGGCTCAGGAACCATATCTGAGGGAACTGGGCGAAAGGATTGCTGACCTCTCGGATGTGAAGATTTTGATTGAGAACTCGATAGTGGAGAACCCGCCAGTTATGCTCAGGGATGGAGGGATTATCAAAGATGGTTACAATCCAGAGGTGGATGAACTGAGAAGGATATCTGCTAAGGGGAAGGACTTTATTGCGGAACTTGAAAGGAAGGAGAGGGAAAAAACAGGTATTAATTCCTTGAAGGTGGGATATAACAGGGTCTTTGGTTATTATATAGAGGTAACAAGACCCAATCTTGACCTCGTGCCTGATTATTATATTAGAAAGCAGACCCTTGTTAATGGAGAGAGGTTCATAACACCTGAATTGAAGGAGTATGAGGTTAAGGTCACAACTGCTTCGGAAAACCTGCGGAACCTGGAATATCAACTCTTTCAGGAGGTCATAGAGGGATTAAATAAAAGATATGATGATATTTTAGAAACAGGAAAGGCCATAGGTGAGATAGACTTTCTTGCCTCACTCTCTATTGTTGCCAGAAGGTATAACTATACAAGACCTGAAATAGATGAAAGCACACGAATAGATATCACCGATGGAAGGCATCCTGTCATTGAAAGGGTCCTGAGTGAGCCATTCGTTCCAAATGATATTATCCTTGACGGAGAAGGAGATAGGCTTTTGATATTAACCGGCCCTAACATGGCAGGCAAATCCACCTTTATGCGACAGGTGGGCCTGATTGTGCTCATGGCACAGATGGGGAGTTTTGTGCCTGTTACGAAGGCAAGGATAGGGATTGTTGACAGGATCTTCACGAGAATAGGGGCGTCTGATTATATATTCCAGGGTCAGAGCACCTTTATGGTTGAGATGATAGAGACGGCAAATATACTGAATAACGCGACCAATAAGAGCCTCATTCTACTGGACGAGATAGGCAGGGGGACAAGCACTTTTGATGGTATTAGCATTGCCTTGGCTGTTGCTGAGTATATTCTTAAAGAGATCAGGGCCAGGACGATTTTTGCTACCCATTATAATGAACTAACCGAATTAAGCCTTACTCTCGATGGAATAAGGAATTATAACGCCTCTGTTAAGGAATGGGGAGAAGAGATAATATTTCTTAGGAAAATTGTTCCCGGGGCTGCTGATAGGAGCTATGGTATTCATGTTGCGAGGCTTGCTGGACTTCCGGAGAGCGTTATTGAAAGGTCACAGGAGGTCCTTTCTGAACTTGAAAAGAAGGGGATTAATAAGACCATCCCCTTTACAGGTGACTCTATAAAGAGGCGGCAGATGGACCTCTTCTCTGTTGCCCATGACCCTATAAGGGCGGAACTCATTAATCTTGACCTCGCAAGATTGACACCAAGGATGGCCCTTTCAAAATTAAGGCAATTAAAGGAGAAGGCAGAGGCAGAGATATAGATGGCCTGGCGGTTATTAATAGTTGAGGATGAAGATACACTTGCCGAGTCACTGAAGAGGGTTTTTACAAGGGGAGGTTATGAGGTAGAGTTTGCAGGCAGCGCAGAGCAGGCCCTTTCCATGCTGAGAGAAAACTATTTTGATGTCATTATTGCTGATATAATCCTCCCGGGTTTGACAGGCATCGAGTTATTGAGGAAATGTAAGGAATTCAATCCTGAACAGATAGTAATCATAATCACTGCCAATGCAACGCTGGAGACAGCCATAGATGCACTCAGGGCAGGTGCCTATGACTATGTAATGAAGCCGATCATTCATGAGGAGATCAAGAGGATAGTTAGAAATGCCCTGAAAGAGAGGTCCCTTAGGACAGAAAACCTTATACTCAAGAAGCAGATAGAGGAAAGGTACGACTTTGAAAGGATTGTTGGCAGGAGCCATGTTATCGCATCCCTCATTGAAGAGGTTAAAAAGATTGCTGATGCAAGAAGCAATGTCCTCATTCTCGGGGAGACAGGGACCGGTAAGGAGTTATTCGCCAGGGCCATACATTACAATAGTTACAGGAAGGATCACCCCTTTATACCTATTAATTGCAGTGCCATACCGGAGCATCTCCTTGAATCCGAGTTGTTTGGCTATGTGAAGGGTGCCTTTACAGGTGCAACTACATCCAAGAGAGGACTTTTTGAAGAGGCCGATGGAGGTACCGTATTCCTTGATGAGATAGGAGATCTGAGCCTGCCCTTACAGTCCAAGCTTTTACGGGTAATAGATGACAGAGAGATTAGACCCATAGGAGGCATACATTCAAAAAAGGTCGATATCAGAATAATAGCAGCAACTAACAGGGATATTAGCACAGCAATTAAAAAAGGAGAATTTAGGGAGGACCTCTTTTACAGGATAAATGTTGTGACAATAAAGATCCCGCCCCTTCGGGAAAGGAGGGAGGATATTCTCATGCTTGCCCGTCATTTTCTCGATAGATTTTCCCATGAGATCGGGAAACATGTAAAATTTATTGATGATAAGGCAATGAAGCTTCTTCATGACTATGACTGGCCAGGCAATGTAAGGGAGTTGCAGAATATTATAGAAAGGGCTGTGCTGATAACAGAAAGGGATACGATTCTGCCCGAGCATCTTCCCGAGGGCCTGAGGGTAAGCTCCTCTTTTGTTAAAGAATCATTAAATAATGCCCTATCTATTGAGGATTATACAAGGGCATTTATAATAAGGTATCAATCAACCTATACTGAACAAAAGTTAGCAGATATGCTGGGAATATCGAGAAAGGCCCTGTGGGAAAAGAGGAAAAAATGGGGTCTTCTCAGGGATTAGATATTGTATCTTTACTATTCAGCATTGAGGGTTACTAAAAGTAACAACTAAATTTCCTTTTTAAAACGATAAGTTATTAACAAATTTCATAAATAGTTACAAAAAGTAACAATTAAACCATCCCTTGATGAGGCCCTTTATAGAGTTATCAGGCCTTTGAATTCGAAATTTTTCAGGAAATTCAATATTTAACAATGAATTGTTATAAAAATTCTTCAGCAGGCATGCCTATTGCTTTAAAAAATTTTCAATGGTTGATAAAGAGATAAGAGAGTTTTTAAGAACAGTCCCGCCATTTCAATTCCTGGATGAGAAAACCCTTGATGAGGTTGCAAGGGGGGTCTCCTTTGAGTTCTATCCAAAGGGTACGACCATACTACGGCAGGACGGACCAGCCAGTGAGTACCTGAGGATAATAAAAAAGGGAGGGGTCAAGGTATTTCTCAGAACAGCTGAAGGAGAAGAGGTAATTATTGACTTCAGAGGCGAAGGGGAGTCCTTTGGTCTCCTCTCTCTCGTAGGTGGTGATAAATCAAGGGCAAATGTGGTTGCCACAGAGGATACACTATGTTATCTCGTGAAGAGGGATGTGATCCTCAGGCTCATTGACACAAATGCTGATTTTACCGAGTATTTTTTGAAATCATTCTTTAATAAATTCATTGACAAGGTCTACGGGGAGATGCGGAACAAAAGCCTCCTTTACACAGGTGGTGATAAGATACTCTTTACAACCACTCTTGGAGACCTTATCCAGAAACCTGCTATAACAGCCTCTCAGAATATAACCATCAGAGAGGCTGCCGAGGTAATGTCCAGAAATCGGATAAGTTCTCTTGTCCTTGTTGACCCTGAGGGTAATGTCCCTGTGGGTATCGTAACTGACAGGGACCTGAGGGATAAGGTTGTTGCAAAGGCACGGGATGTAAATGAACCTATAAGTACCATGATGAGCAGGTCCCTTATTAAGGCTGAGGCAAGGGATTATTGCTTTGAGGCCCTTCTCAAGATGGTTCGATACAATATCCATCACCTGATAGTTGTAGATAGGGGAGAACTCAGGGGTATTGTCACAAACCATGACCTTATGATGCTTCAGGGGACATCGCCAATTTCAATTACAAGAGAGATCGAGGGGCAAAGGGATGTTGATGGTATCGTCCCTGTTTCGGGAAAGACTAACAGGATAATAGAACTCCTTCTGAGGGAAGGAGCCAGGGCAATAAACATAACAAGGATAATTACAGAGATAAATGACAGGATTGTAAAGAGGCTGCTCGAGATTATTGAGGAAAGGCTTGGCCCCCCTCCTATAAGTTACTGCTGGATTGTCTTTGGCAGTGAGGGAAGAAAGGAGCAGACCTTGAGGACAGACCAGGACAATGCGATTATATACGAAGAACCCGGGGATGAGGCAGAGGCAGAAAGGGCCAGGACATACTTTAAGAACCTTGGCCTCTACATGAAGGATGCCCTTGTCAGGTGTGGTTTTCCACCCTGTCCAGCTGATTATATGGCGAGTAATCCAAAGTGGTGCCAGCCCATTAATGTCTGGAAGGAATACTTTACAAAATGGATAACTCAGCCAACGCCTGAGGCCATTCTCTTTTCACTTATATTCTTTGACTTTCGACCTATCTACGGTAATTTTACACTGGCAGAGAGATTAAGGTCTTTCCTGCTACACAAGATAAAAAATCAGAATATCTTTCTCGCCACTATGGCGGGTGTTATTACAAAGAATAGACCGCCTCTTGGCTTATTCGGTTCCTTTGTGGTTGAGAAAAAAGGTGTGCACAAAAATGAATTGAATATAAAGCACAATGGTATTGGTATTGTTGTTGATTCTCTCCGTCTCTTTGCCCTTGAAAAGGGTCTTACTCAGACATCTACTGTTGAAAGGCTGAGGGAATTAAAGGATAAGCATCCTATTGTCATGGAATATGGCGACGAGATAGAACAGGCCTTTGAGTTCTTGATGCTTTTAAGATTGCACCATCAGTTTGAACAGATTCATTCGGGCAAAGAACTTGATAATTTTATTAACCCTGAGAGATTGAGCGCTCTTGAGAGGAATACCCTTAAAGAATCTTTTCGCTTACTTTCAAGAATACACGATTTCATTACAGAGGAATACAGACCTGGAATGGTAGGACAGTAAAGACATGATAGGGATAGTTTTGGGTTTTTATAGAGAACTAAAAGACTCTTTATTAAAAAGGCTTGAAAGCGACAACAGGCGGATTGAAGAGGTGCCATACGTAATCATTGATACAGAATTAACAGGGCTGGACCTGAAAAGGGATTCGATTATATCCATAGGTGCCATAAAGATGGCAGGAACGGCCATTGATCTTGGCAAGACATTTTATGCGCTAATTAGGCCAAAATCTGATATGAAATCCGAGAGCATTGTTGTGCATGGTATTACACCGTCAGATCTGATGCATAGACCTTCTGTTGAGGAAGTGATACCAAGATTTCTGGAGTTTTGTGGTAGCGATATACTGGTTGGTCATTTCGTTTCTTTAGACAGGTATTTCCTGCGAAGGGAGATAAAAAATTCAATGGGCTCAGATTTTCAGAATCCCTTCATAGATACTTATGCCATTTACAGATGGATAAAGGAAAACACAGGTTCTTTTAGCAGGTATATTGAAAAACATGAAAACGGTACCGACCTTTTTTCAATAGCAAGGGAATATGACATTCAGGTCATTGAGGGTCATAATGCCCTGAGTGATGCTTTTATTACAGCACAGATATTCCAGAGATTCCTGAAAATACTTTCAGGTCTTGGAGTCAATAAGGTAAAGGAACTCTTAAGTATTGGAAGGCCATAGAAGGGAGGTGATGGGCGTAAAGTTTTAGAAAAATAATATGACACTGCTGGATTTTGTTTCTCTAAGCAGGGACGGTTCACGAATCGCCCCTGAAAGCTTGATTAAAAGGAGGTTTTAGAATGGTAGAAAAGGAGAGATTAGAGGCTTACTGGCAGGAGAATAAGAGACTCACATGGCTCATCCTGGTCATATGGTTTATTGTGACCTATGTGGCTGCCTTTTTTGCTCAAGAATTAAACAGTATCACAATATTTGGTTTTCCCCTTGGTTACTACATGGGGGCACAGGGTTCGCTGATAGTCTTCGTGATCCTCATATTCGTCTACGCTGCTCGAATGAACAAACTTGACAAAAAATACGGTGTTGCAGAGGAGGAATAGATGGCAAAAGAAAGGTCAACATTCATAGATAATCTTGGAAAGATTTACGGTATGTACACAGGTGTGTTTATCCTCTTTGTCATAGGCCTTGGCATAGCAGAGCAGATGGGGCTGGCACCAAAGATAATAGGATGGACATTCCTTGGAGTCACGATAGCTGTTTATGCTGCCATAGGTATAATGTCAAGGACTGCAAAGGTCTCGGAGTATTATGTGGCGGGCAGGAGGGTGCCTGCCTTCTTTAATGGAATGGCAACAGGCTCAGACTGGATGTCGGCTGCGTCATTTATAAGTATGGCTGGTGCCCTTTATGGAAACGGCTATGACGGCCTTGCCTATATCATGGGATGGACAGGTGGCTATGTGCTCCTTGCCGTGTTCCTTGCCCCATACCTCAGAAAGTTCGGTCAGTACACCATACCGGACTTTCTCGGTGCAAGATACGGTGGAAACTTTGCCCGCTCCGTTGGGATTTTTGCAGCCATACTTGCCTCTTTCACATATCTAATCGCCCAGGTGACAGGCGTTGGCATCATAACGAGCCGTTTCCTTGGCATCCCCTTTAATGTCGGTGTCTTCGTTGGTCTTGGCGGGATACTCGTCTGTTCAATGCTTGGTGGCATGAGGGCAGTGACATGGACACAGGTTGCCCAGTACATAATCCTTATCCTTGCATACCTCACCCCTGTCACTGTTATATCTTACAAGACGACAGGCATACCTGTTTCAGAGATAGCCTATGGTCAGGTGCTTCAGAAGATAGATGCAAAGGAAAAGGAACTGATGCAGGATAAAAAGGAGCACGAGGTGAGGGAACTCTGGAAGAAAAAGGCAGAGGACCTTGATGCAAAGATTAAGGGGCTTCCTGCCAGCCTCGATGAGGAAAGAAAGAGTCTTGAGACAAAACTTGCTGCTCTTCCGCCTGATGCCCCTGCAAAGGAAAGGGAGGCAATAGAAAAGGCCATTAAGGAATTACCAAAGACACCTGCTGAGGCAAAGGAGAAATGGACAAAGGCGAGGGATGCAGCAAAGGGTCAGGCAAAGAATATAAAGCCCTACATTCAACCCTTTGCAAGGATGGATAAGGCAAATATGCTTGCACTGACCCTATGCCTTATGGTCGGTACAGCAGGACTTCCCCATATACTCATGAGGTACTATACAGTCCCTTCTGTCAGGGAGGCCCGTTCATCTGTGGGCTGGTCCCTCTTCTTTATATTCCTCCTTTACTTCACAGCTCCGGCTTATGCTGCCTTTGCAAGGAACGAGATACTGACGAATGTGGTTGGTCAGCCCATAGCGAGCCTTCCAGGGTGGCTCAGTGCATGGGGAAAGGTTGGTCTTTTCTCTGTTAAGGACATGAATGGGGACGGCATCCTCCAGTTTGCTGAGATCACACTAAATACAGATGTCATAGTCCTTGCTACCCCTGAGATTGCAGGTCTTCCCTATGTTATAGCTGGTCTTGTTGCTGCCGGTGGACTTGCCGCAGCCCTGTCAACGGCTGATGGACTGCTCCTCACGATATCCAATGCCCTATCTCATGACCTCTACTACAAGATTATCAATCCAAAGGCCTCAATACTCAGAAGACTGACAATCTCAAGAACCTTGCTTGTTTTAACGGCCGTTATCGCTGCCTATGTTGCCACATTCAGGCTTACCATTATTGTTGAGTTAGTTGCCTGGGCATTCTCACTTGCTGCAGCCGGTTTCTTCCCTGCCCTTGTTATGGGTATATGGTCAAAGAGGACAACAAAGACCGCTGCTATACTCGGTATGATACTTGGCCTTGGCGTTACATTGTTCTACATGATCGGGAACAGATTCTATGGTTTGAACTGGTTCGGGATAAAGCATATATCCTCGGCAATATTCGGTCTGCCCGTTGGGTTTATTACCATGTGGCTTGTATCCAAGTTTACGCCAGAGCCATCAAAGGAACTACAGGAATTTGTTGAAAGTGTGAGGTATCCAAAAGGTGCTATAAGGGTAGCAGAGGAATAACAGGAAGATGGGGTTAGAGTAAAAGACAGGCTCTAACCCCTGTTATCAATTAATTTATTCAGGTATAATTAATGAAAATATGGATTGTCCAGATATTAAATTACACACTGGCCCTTTTTATGTGGCTCATTATAGGGCGATATTTACTCATTCTATTGACAGGTGGCAGGCAGGGATTTATGATGGACTTTTTTGTCAGGTTTACAGACCCATTATACAGGATGACAAAAAGGCTTTTGCCTTTTCTAAGGGACGGTATTGTTCCCCTTGCGACAATAATTCTTATCATTATGATGAGAATATTGGTTCTGGTTATATTTTAAATCATTGAGAGATAAAGGAGGGTGACCGATGGCTGAAGCAAAGAATATTGAGGTTTTGATGACAGAGAAGAGGACATTTCCGCCCTCAAAAGAATTCAGTGAGAGGGCACACGTCAAGAGCATGGAAGAGTATGAGGCTATCTACAGAAGGTCAGTGGAGGATCTCGAGGGATTCTGGGCAGAGATGGCTGAAAAAAACATTACATGGTTCAAGAAGTGGGATAAGGTCTTGGAATGGAACTTTGATAAACCCGAGATTAAGTGGTTTGAGGGTGGGAAGTTGAATGCCTCATATAACTGCCTTGACAGGTTCATTGATACACCCATACGTAATAAGGCTGCAATAATTTGGGAGGCCGATGATGGAAGTTATAAGACATACACATATCAGCAACTCTATTATGAGGTGAACAGGTTTGCCAATGTCCTCAAAAAACATGGCATTACCAGGGGAGATAGGGTAACCATTTATCTGCCGATGATACCTGAATTGCCTGTTGCAATGCTTGCCTGTGCAAGGATTGGCGCTATTCACAGTGTCGTCTTTGGTGGGTTCAGTTCACAGGCATTGAGGGACAGGATACAGGACTGTCAGGCAAAACTCCTTATTACTGCTGACAGGGGTGTGAGGGGTGGGAGGCTTGTGCCTCTTAAAGCAAATGCCGATGCGGCACTGCATGAATGCCCCTGTATCGAGAAGGTTATAGTTGTTAAAAGGACAGACGGTGTTGACATGGAACCAGGTCGAGACCTGTGGTGGCATGATGAGATTAATGCAAAGGACATAGAGAATTATTGTGACCCTGAATGGATGGATGCAGAAGACCCCCTCTTTATCCTTTATACATCAGGCTCCACAGGGAAACCAAAGGGTGTCTTACATACAACAGGCGGTTATCTGCTCTTCACAAATCTCACATTTAAATGGATATTTGACTATCATGAAGAGGATATACATTTCTGTACTGCCGATATTGGCTGGGTAACAGGCCATAGCTATATACTCTATGGTCCATTAAGTGCAGGCGCCACAAGCCTTATGTTTGAGGGCATACCTACCTATCCTGACCCTGGAAGGTTCTGGGATATCATTGACAAGCATAAGGTAAATATATTTTATACAGCTCCAACAGCTATAAGGGCGTTAATGAGAGAGGGTGAGGAATGGGTTAATAAACATGACCTTTCATCCCTGAGGCTTCTTGGTACTGTAGGTGAGCCCATTAACCCTGAGGCATGGATATGGTATCACACCCATGTTGGTAAGGGAAGACTACCCATAGTTGATACATGGTGGCAGACAGAGACTGGTGGAATACTGATAACACCCCTGCCAGGGGCAATGACATTAAAGCCTGGCTCTGCTTGCAGGCCCTTTCCAGGTGTGGTTCCAGCGGTATTGAATGAAAAGGGTGAAAGGGCAGGTGTAAATGAAGGAGGATACCTCGTAATAGAGAAGCCGTGGCCCGGGATGTTAAGAGGAACATACGGAGACCCTGAGAACAAGAGGGTTAAGGAGATATATTTTTCAAGATTCCCTGGCAAATATTTTACAGGAGATGGTGCCAGAATTGATGAGGACGGTGACTACTGGCTAATGGGAAGGATTGATGATGTTATTAATGTCTCAGGGCACAGGCTTGGCACTGCCGAGGTTGAGTCAGCACTGGTCAGTCACGAGGCTGTTGCCGAGGCTGCTGTGGTTGGATTCCCCCACGAGATTAAAGGTGAGGGCATCTACTGTTATGTGACACTAAAGGAGGGGTTTGAGCCTTCCGAGGAATTGAAGAAGATACTCGTAGGTCATGTAAGGAGTGTCATTGGTCCCATCGCAACGCCTGATAAACTCCAGTTTGCTTCTGGACTTCCAAAGACAAGAAGTGGTAAGATTATGAGAAGGATATTAAGGAAGATAGCAAGGGGTGACGTAGAGGACCTGGGAGATACGAGCACCCTGGCAGACCCATCGGTTGTGGAGAATCTACTTAAGGGGAGATTGTAAAGGAGATTGTAGATATAAATGAAGGATAAATAAGGTAGTTTCAGGCAGGCCTGGACCTGTCTGGAACGACAAAGCGTGTAGCCTGTAGTATCCCCACCGACCCCCTCCCTACAGTTGCTACACGCTTTTTATTCAGGCAGCAGGGGTAGCACTGTTGATTGAGCCGATGCTCCCCTTAGCCCTTTCCCACACACCGCCTCTCGATGGAAAGCGCTTTGAAATGAGTAAGGGCACGGCGTGCCGTGCCCTTACTGAAACTGAAACCGCTCGAACTGTTTAAACTGTCTGAACCATAT
>FWPU01005763.1_pt1 | contig 26130 bp, 18 predicted proteins | sample 2228361 | NCBI WGS metagenome assembly FWPU01 (sample SAMEA103939777, study PRJEB20133) | metagenome | reverse complement strand
GGAGATATCGACGGTCATGATGGTGAAGATCCCAACGGTAACTGGGAATACCAATGCGACCAGACATTAATGCCACCCCGGGGTATGAAATCAGGCTATTGGTACTATCCACTATTGACAGACTTTGGGGATGTAGTAGCCGGCGAGGTATATCAGGCTGACACCGACGGTTCGGGAGTCAACTTTCACAATGGTAGCAAGTTCGGATTCGGCGCGTTCCCCGACAGCTATGGCGTCGGTCGTTCGATATTCATCATCAACGAGTCGGCCACGATCCTCAGGTACCCGCTGCCCACGACTTACGTAAGGCCTGGCGCCGCCGGTAAATATCCGCCCGGAGCGGTTACCAAAATAATGGCGGTGGGTGAAGATTATGATTTGATTAATTATCCTAGTGCCACTTACGCGGCCAAATTCAGTCGAATAGACTAGATCTCATTTATGGCTTGCCGCCCCCCGGGCAGTCCTGCCCGGGGGGCGTTTTATAAGAGGTGGAATCATTGGGGTCCGCTTACACAATCTTTTTGACATATCTTCCATGAAGCACGAATGCCGTGGATTCACCATGGTTGAACTGATGATCGTCGTCGTCATCATCGCGATCGTCGCCGCCATCGCCATACCCGGCATGCTCCAGGTCCATCGCGCCGCCAACGAACGGAACGCCTCCACGTCGCTCAAGTCCATCGCGACGGCCGAATACGACTTCCGGTCAAACGACCGCGACACCAACAGGATCGCCGATTTCTGGACAGCCAGCGTCGCGGGACTCTACCTCATCCAACCCGTGGACGCCGATGGCAACGCGATGACATCAATAAAGCTGATCGATCCATCGATCGCGGGGGCAGACGTGCTGACAAACGGAGAGATCGACGGCCACGACGGCGCAGACGCAAGCGGCACCAACATGTGGCGCTACACATGTGATACTAACCTTATGACCACCCGTGGTGCCAAATCAGGCTATTGGTATTACGCTCTGCTGACCGACAAGGCCGACAAGGAAGACGGCGAGCCATACCAGACAATTACGGACAACAGCGGCTTGCCTTTCCACAACACCACCAGGTTCGGATTCGGCGCGTTCCCCGACAGCTACAGCGTAGGGCGATCCGTCTTCATGATCAACGAATCGGCCGCCATCATCAAATACCCCTTGACGGCGACCTACTCGAGACCCAACCCCGGCGCCACCCCGCCTGGGGCGCTGAACCACGGGGATATCAGTCGGGGCGGCGTCGACCTCCTGAACTACCCCGGACCGGCTGACATCGGCAAATTCGGCCGGATGGATTGACTCCCCCTCAAGGCTCCCGGCACAGGAAGTCCGAAAGCACCCGCACCACGATCTCCATCATGGCCAGCGCGTTCGCCTGAGCGGGCGAAGGCTCCGAAAGACACTCCCTCACCAGCACGAAATGCGCCAGCGACTCCAGATACCAGTCGATCACCCTCCCCTCGGCGCCGCGGGCCACCTTCTCCCGCGCGCCGTAGTCCGCCGCCCGGGTCGCCTCCTCCAAGTGACGCCCCAGATCAAGCTCGCAAAACCGCCGGGCGGGCTCCGGCGAGGTCACCCCCGCCCTCAATTCCGCCGCCCGACGGGACCAAGCCTCCGCACGCTTCTCCAGATCCGCCCGCGCCGCCGGGCGGAACATGGACACCCCCGCAAGCCCCCTGGCCGCCTCCGCCAGGCGCATCAACCCCTCGGCGCATTCGCCCGCCGGCAGGTACTCCCCGTACATCGACGCGATCCACGAGAGCACGTAGACGAGCAGCCGCTCGCACAAATGCCCCGCGAAGGCCGACCGCCTCAGCGCAGGCGACTCCGCCCTCTCGCGAAAATGACGCGCCAGCCGCCCCGCGGACTCCGCCTTGTGCTCAGGCGGCGCCGCCGCGGCCATCAGGCACACGTCCGCCGCGTCCCCGCGCGCCAGGAGATCCCACGCGTCCGGCTCCTCCATCGACCGGAGCCGCGCGTAAATGCGGGCCCTCAACCTGAACGCCTCCGCGTCGGCGCGCCCCTCCATCTTCCCCAGGATCTCCCTCAGCTCCGCCGCGGACTGGGATGCCTCAAGCGGCGGCACTGGCGGCCTGGGCGGGGGGCCGACGGGACATGCGGCCAACCCCAGAAAGACCAGCGCTACCAGCCCTCTTCCCCCACCAGCTTCACGAAGACGCAAGCGCATATCCTCTTCCGGATCACACCGCCCTTCTCGCGGCGGACGAGATAAAGCTCCTGCTCGACCTCGTCCCCCACCGGGATGACCATGGCGCCCCCTTCCGCCAGCTGCTCGACCAGCCGCACGGGCATCGAAGGGGCGCCGGCGGTCACGATCACCCGGTCGAACGGGGCCTCCTCCGGCCAGCCCAGCGTGCCGTCGCCCACCCGGAGGACCGCCCCGCCCATGCCCGCGCGGGCGAGATTCCCCCGCGCGAACTCCGACAGCTCGGGGATGCGCTCGATGGAATACACCCTCGCGCCCAGCTCCAGCAGGATCGCCGTCTGGTAACCCGATCCCGTCCCGATCTCCAGCACCTTCTCGCCCCCGGAGAGCCCCAGCGCCTCGGTCATGCACGCCACCATGTACGGTTGGGAGATCGTCTGCCCGTGTCCGATGAAGAGGGGCCGGTCCTCATACGCCAGATCGCGGATCTCGTCGGGCACGAACAGGTGCCGGGGCACCCTCCGGAACGTGTCCAGCACCCGCTCGTCCCTTATGCCCTTGGAGGCGAGCTGCCCTTCGACCATCCGATCCCGCAGGATCTCGTAGGACTCCATGGCTCAAGCGGAAGGCTCCGGGATCTCGAGCCGTTGGACCTTCATCCGCAGCGCTCGCCGGGTCGATTCGGTTATCTTCACGCCGTCGCCGATCCGGTAGCCGACCACCCAGACGATGCGCGCCCCGTCGGTGACAATAGGGGTGCGGTCCCGCACCTCCCGGGGCACCTTGTTGTCGATGAAGAACTTCTTGAGCTTGATGGCGTGGCGGGATCCCAGCGGCACGAACTGGTCCCCTTTATGCCGCAGGCGGACGGTCAGCGTACCCTGGAGCTTCTCCAAGTCCACGATCTCCTCGGTGTAGTCCTTGCTGCGTATGTAGTCCTTCAACCCGACGACCTTGCCCTCCAGGACCTCCGTGTCGATCTGGATGTTGAGCTTCGGTATGACGGTCCGGCCCGGGACGGCGAGCTTCTTCCGGCCGAATCGGATCGGCGCCGGCGCCGCGACGGCCCGGCAGATCTTCAGGACGTATCCCTCGCGCCTGGCCTCCAGCCCCTTGGGCAGGCTGATCGACTTCCGCTCCGAACGTTCGCCGCAGAGGGCTATGATCTCCAGGTAGTGCTCGAAGTTGAGGTGCGGCACCCGCCCGAGGAGGGATTTGACCGCCCTGTCGATGATCAGGGTCTGTATCGCCGGGGGCAGCTTGGAAAACTCCTCCACGGAGAGACAGACCTCGTCCCCCTTCGAGAGCATCCGCGTATTCTCGTAAACATCGCTGGCGATCTCCCGCAGGAGGAGGTAGAACGATCCCGCCGTCTGGCCCAGCTTGACCAGCGCCGCCTTCACCCTCGGGTTGAACTCGCTCTCCAGCATCGGGATGAGCTTGTGACGGATGCGGTTCCGCGTGATCGACGTGTCGAGGTTCGTCAGATCCGTCCGGAAAGGGATCCCGTTCTCCTTCAGGTATGCCTCGATCTCCGCGCGCTCGATCTCGATCATCGGGCGCACGGCGAACAGGTCGTGCTTCTTCGAGATCAGGCGGTTGGGGGAGATGCCCCGGAGCCCCCGCAGCCCGGTGCCGCGCAGGATGCGGTGGAGGATCGTCTCCGCCTGGTCGTCCATGTTGTGCGCCATGGCGATCTTCTGGGCGCCGATCTCGACGGCGAGCTTCCGGAGACTCTCGTGGCGGAGCTTCCGGGCGGCCTCCTCCATCGACATCCGCTCCTTCTTCTGAAACGCGCGGACGTCCACCCTGTCGGAGTGGAACGGCAGCCCGACCCTCACCGCCAGGTCCTTCACGAACGCCTCGTCCTCGTCCGACGCGGCCCCCCGCAGGCCGTGGTTCACGTGGGCCACGTGGAGCTTCCAGGCGAGCTGCTGGACGTCCGCCAGTTCCTTGAGGATGTGGAGCATGGCGGTGGAGTCCGGCCCGCCGCTGACGGCGCAGACGACGGTTTCGCCCGGCCTGATCAGGTCGTAGCCTTCTATCGTCAGGAAGACCTTCTTTATGATGTTCACTGGGCCGCTCTATCCTGATTATACCATCCCCGGCGGGCGCGATTATAGGCACGGACCTGCGGGCGGCAAGGCATTTCGCCCCCGGCGGCGCGCGCCGTGAAAGGGCGGGCCGTTACTACCTGGACTGCCTCCGCCGTTCCAATTCCCGCCGCACCGTGGGATCGATCCCGGGGATGGAAAGCGCCCGTTCGTAATGTTGATCCGCCTCCCGCCCGCGGCCCCCCTTTGCGCAGATCTCGCCCAGCCGGATGAGGGCGCTCGCCCTCATCTCGGGGGTGAGATCCGACGCCAGCGCCCTGACCAGGAGGGGTTCCGCGCGGGCGTGGTCCCCCATCGAATGAAGGCACACCGCCAGTGGGAAGACCACCTCCGGCATGTCCAGGGTCTCCGGCTCCGCCCGCGCCACGGACTCGTAAAGCCCCGCGGCGGCCGCCGCCTGGCCGCGCCGGTAGTGCCACTCCGCCAGGTGCAACCGCGCGCGCAGGAGTGCGATGAAGAGCCGCCGCTCATAGGGCTCGAAAATGGTGATCTCTTTCCCCTTCCTGAAAATAACGCGTGGAACCCGGTACCTCCGGAACCGCCCTCTCAATTCCTCGGGCTCGACGGGGAATTTCCAATGATCCTGATCCAGCCTGGCTTCCCCCTTCGGAACGAGCTTCCACAGCACCCCGGCCGGGATCCAAACCATATCGGCGCCGACGAGGCCTTCTGGAGGAGGTTCCTCAATGTAGATCGCCCGCCCACGCCCCGCGTTCGCCTCGGCGAATGATGCGGACGCCAAGGCCACCTTGGAAATCCCGCGGTGTTTCCGCCCCAGTAGGTCGTAGTGGGGCGCCACCAATGCGGGCTCAAGCTTCCGCAGGGCGTCTTCGTACCAGCCGGCGCAACCACCATGACCGGAGGCCAACCTGGAGGCTCGGACCAAGAGGACGTCCGGCGCGAATCCCCGAACCTTCTGGAGGTACAGGCCCACCGATGCCGCGTCGTCGCTGGTCACGATGACGATTGATTTCTCCCTCGGAGTCCCCAGGATGATCTTCCCGAAGATTTCCGCGAGGTCGTAGTTCTTCTGGTTCAGATCGGCGCCGTTCGCCAGGACCGACCACGCCGATCCTGCGGCCACAAGCCCCCCTACCGCCGGGATCCCGAGGCGCCCGGCGGCACGACCGATCCAGCAAAGGCCCACCGCGCCCGCCAAGTAGAGCGGCAGCCACGCCGCGACCAGCCAGGAATCGTGCATCCCCTCTATTTTGAAGGTCGCCGCCGCCGCCGCCACCGGCAATACCCAGCATCCCATGCTCAGGAGGAGCCTGCGGTTCGCCAGCCCAATCCGCGAAAGCCCCACCCCGACCGACAAGGCCCCCACGCCCAGCATGTCTTCCCAGAAGTACCTGCAGACGCTCTCCCAGCGCACCCAATCCCAGGCGAACTTCCCCTGCCCCGATACGAAACGCTCCCCCAGCAAGTATGCGAGTATTTCGCGGGATCCGCGCGGATCGCCGAAGGATGCGGTCGATCCGTTGGCCGCCAGGATCGGCAGGATGATCAACGATGGCGCCAGCGCGGCGGCCGCCGCCAGGCTCGTCCTCCATCCGATTCCCTTCAATCCCATGGTCTTCCGGTGGAAAACGACGAACAAGACCAGCGCCAAACCCAGCATCGACGCTGAAGGATGGGCCTGCCATGCCAGACCTATGAGGGCGGCCACCGCCGTGAAGGACCGTCCATCTCTCCGGGAGTCGGCCCGAACCATCCAGAACATCAGCAGCGAAAGGACCAGATAATAGAGCGCATACCCCTTCGCGTATATCCCGGAGAACCAGAAAGTGTACCCGGCCGCGGCGATGCATCCAGCCCCCGCCGCCCCCAAATCCGCCATTATGCCGGGATCGTCCTCGATCACCCGGAAAAGAGCCCCGCGCGACAGTAGTAGTTCTTTAGCCGCCGCCGCCAATGCGCCCGCGGCCAACGCCGCGCAAAAAGAGGAGAAAAGGTGCACTGCCAGCGTGAAGTCGACCCTGTTCAACGCCAGCGTCCAAATTTTGCAAAGCAGCTGGTATAAGACGAATCCATGGGGGTACAAAACCCCCATTTCCTTCACGTTTGACAGGAAAAAACCAGAATCCTGCCAATGTACGTTTCGGCCTACGGTTGACAGCGATAACACCACCGAGAACAGGAACGGGATGCCTGGGACCAACCAGCGGCGAGCCCAATTGCCGATCAATGAGTGATGAACCGTCGCTGTTGTACCGGACAGCGGTCCGATTCTACCGAGAACGCCCATTTAAAATAAAAGGAGCCAGGCCACCGCATCGAGGGGAATCCCTTTCAATGGCGGCCTGGCCCTGGAGAGAGGGGGAAACAGATTTTGGGCTTGAGAGGTCGAACATTTGTGCTGAGCACACTATCCTGGCTCAACCTCGTCATGCCCGAAGCTTGGGCCCCCACACCCTAGCCGGGCAAGACCTTGATTAACGACTTTGCGAGACGGAACCAATTCACAAACTCCTTGGTTCCTCTCCGACCATCAGCACTTCAAAGATCGACAATTCTACCGCCGTACCGATCACCTCAGGACGGCGACCCGTATTTCATCAACGACCGACAGCCCTGCTCTTTCTACGGCCGCTTCTATGGCTCCTTCACAACCTCGATCTACTCCTGCCTCCACACCGAAGTATATACCATTAAACCCCTGTCTGTCAAGGTAAAATCGTTATTTTCTCTACCGACCTTCCTCCTCAACAGGTCTTCCACAAAGGTTATACGCCTTCGGGCCATTTTTGTTTGCGTAAAAGATGCGCGTCGAACCTAACCCATCCCGAAAAGGACCCAACGAATCCTCCGCGGTTCCTCGACATCTCAATCGCCTTTATATGGTCGCGTGCAACGCATTTCATCCCCCTGCACCTCAAACGCTTTCCCCAGAAAACGTTCCGTGACCCAGATGTTGGTTTTGTTACGTTCCGTGATGGCCCCGGCGCGTATGCGACCTCCGGCAAGTCCCAGCCAGATCACGAGCTGATCGGCCGCGAACCTGTCCACGGGTGCGCCGCTGTCGATTTCGCCCCGCAGGACCTCGGCCGCCGCCTTCCGGGAAGAACCCACGCCTTTGCGCGATCGTCTTCAATTCCTTGGCGAAGGCCGAGGCGTGAGGGCGGACGACGCGCATCCAATAATCGAACGAGGGGCTCCAAGCCACACCGGTGCCGCCGCTCAAGACGACGCGGGACCGTCCGTCCGCCATGAGGACCGCCGGCAGGAGCGATTTCAACACATGAATGTGCTGTGCCTTGAGGCCCGGCGGTTTCCTGCCCGCCCGTATGTTGGTCATCCCGAAGGGGATGCCCGTGACGAGGCTCCACACCAGGGGCGGCCCGGAGCATCAGCCCCTCGCCATCCCCATAAGAGCCGTCGAGGTTGACCACGAATCCCTATTCTGATAGCCTCTTGCGGCCATGCAAGAAGAAATCCTCGGCGCATTGCGGCAGGTGAAGGATCCCGATCTCGACAGGGACATCGTGACGCTCGGTTTCGTCAAGGACCTCGCCGTACGCGACGGCGAAGTCTCTTTCACGATAGAGCTGACGACGCCCGCCTGTCCCGCCCGCAAGCTCCTCGAGGCGGAGGCCCGTAGGCGCGTCATGGCCGTCCCCGGCGTCAAGAAGGTCGACATCAGGATGACCGCGCAAGTCCGCCCATCCCGCGCGGAGGGTAAGGAGCGGCTCATACCCTTGGTCAGAAACGTCATACCGGTGGCCAGCGGCAAGGGGGGCGTCGGGAAATCGACCGTCAGCGTCAACTTGGCGTTGGCCCTGGCCGGGTTGGGCGCCAAGGTCGGCCTCATGGACGCCGATCTCTACGGGCCGAGCATACCGACCATGCTCGGGGTTTCCGGCGGGACAGGCGGCGGGGGCGAGCGATTCATCCCTCCTGTCGCCCACGGTGTCAAGGTGGTCTCCATGGGATTCTTCCTGATGCCGGGCGACGCCATCCTGTGGCGCGGCCCTCTTCTGCACAAGGCCGTGGAGCAATTTCTGGGCCAGGTGGACTGGGGAGAGTTGGACTATCTGATCGTCGATCTGCCGCCGGGGACCGGCGACGTCCAGCTCAGCCTGTGCCAGATGATCCCATTGACCGGCGCCGCGGTGGTATCGACCCCCCAGGACGTCGCCCTCCAGGTCGCCGAGAAGGCGATCGTCATGTTCCGCAAGCTGAACACCGCCGTTCTCGGCCTGATTGAGAACATGAGCGGCTTCGTCTGCCCCAAGTGCGGGCATCGGGAGGACATTTTCGGCTCTGGCGGCGCCAGGAGGTACGCGCTGATGAAGGGCATCCCCTTCCTGGGCGAGATACCGCTCGACCCCGAGATCCGCGCGACCTCGGACGGCGGGGTTCCGATGGTCGTCTCCCGGGCCGACTCGCCATCCGCCAGGGCCTTCATGGAGGCGGCGCAGAATCTCGCCGCGCAGGTGAGCCTCCGCAACGCCGGCGGTCCCGCGGGCGAGCGCCCGGTTCCCAGGGAGATACGCCAACCTTCACGCGGCGAGATCGCCATACTGTGGAGCGACGGCAGGGAGACGATTCTGGACGCCCGGCGGCTGCGGGTGGAATGTCCCTGCGCCGCGTGCGTGGACGAGTCTACCGGCCGTAGGGTGCTCGACCCGGCCCGGGTGCCTGACGACGTTTGGCCGACCTCGATCCGTCCGGTGGGGTTGTACGCGCTCGGGTTCGACTGGAGCGACGGCCACTCCTCCGGCATATACACGCACGACCTGCTGAGGCGCCTGGGCGATTCCGGGTAGGTTCTTTGCCGACCGTCTCGATGCGCTCCGAGGAATGAGCGGCGGCCGGGCTACCGCGAACGGTCCTTTCCGTATCCCAGCCTGTCGGCCAGTTTTCTGCAATCCTCCAGCCGCGCCGCCGCCCCTTCCCCGTTTTCCAGCTTGACCTTCGCGTGGCCGGGGTGCATCTGGATCAGATCGCGATACAGCTTGGCGGCATCACGGACCTCCCTGGAGGCGAAGAGAATCTCGGCCAGCCGGTAGCGGCACTCTCCGTTCTTCACGAGCGGGAAGTCGGGGTGGTTCTGGAGGAGGTAGGCGTAGTAACCACGCGCCTCGAAGAGGTTCGCCAGCCCGTCCTGATAGGACACGGCGAGGGCCCAGATCTTCTGCGGATCGCCCGGTGCGTTCCGGACGTCGTCCTTCAGTTTCGCGATGAGCTTCAGGTGTTCCGGGTATACCTTCTCCGCCCAGTATTCGAGGCGTTTCACTACGGGGGTCCACCACTCCTCCTCGGTCGTGGTATCCGGGTCCGCGAACCGGCGCGAGCCTTCGTTCTTTATCGCGGCCGCCCCCGCCGGGTTTTTCTGGACCACGTGGTTGCGGATTAACTCGGCGTAGACGATCGCCAGGACGGGCAGCATTTCCCTTCCGACGACCTTGTCGTCGATCTTCTTCTCGCACAAGGCCCTGGCTTCCTGGAAGGCCCTGGTGGAGGCGGCCCAATCCCCGAACGCCGCGGAGGAGAATCCCGAGTGGAAGCTCCTGTCGAATGGATCCTCCAGGCCGGCCAGTCTCGATCTGACGTCCAGCTGGTTGCGGCGGGCGGCCGCCTGATGCTCGGCCACGAAGGCCTGGAGGCGCTCGTAGGCCATGTCGCGGGCGCTCTTCTCGCTGTCCAGGCTGGCCTTCCGATTTATCGTCTCGAAGTGCCTGTCTATCGTGGGCTTGGCCTCGGCGTACGTCTTCGTCTTGGCGTACCTGGTCCTCAGGACGTTGATCTCCATCCTGGCCGCGGGATACTGTTTCGGCAACCTCATGAACCACTCAAGCCGCGCCACGCATTTCTTGGCCTCCACCTCGTCGCATTCCGCCGTCTCGTTCCTGTCGAGACGCCCCTTGTACTCCTCGCAGAACGCCCTGATCGCTTCCATCTCGGGAGCAGCCTTCGAAAGCACGTAGTCGAGTTCCCTGCGGGCCTCCTCGTAGAGTCCGAGTTCCATGCACAGCGCCGCGAGGTCGCACAGTTCGTTCAGGTCCTTGGTCAGCTGCTTCTCGTTGTACTTCCACTGCGTCTTGACGAACTGGTAGAAGGCCGGCGGGTCTAACTGGTCCCACGGGACGTACTCCACCCCGCCCGCCTTGAAGACGACCATGAAGTCCGAATCGCCGGCATCCTCGATGGTGCCTTCCTGTCCCGACCGCACGTACTCGGTCTTGAAGCCGGAGCGGTTCGTGCCGTCGGCCTCCCTGTCCTTGATGGCCAGTATCAGGTTCTTCTTGAAACGGTCGGCCCTCTGGAGCTCCGCCAAGCGGCGTTCCGCCCGGGCCTTCAGCTTCTCGTCGGCCGTCAGCGCGTCGCACAGGGACCTCATCTTCTGGACGGCGCCCCTGAAGTCGTAGCGCATCGCGCTGGCGTGGGCCGAGATGGACTCGTTCTCGAACATCTCGCGCGCCTTCCGCAGCTCGGCCGCGCGGGCCTCGCTCACCATGCGCGCCATCTGTTCCTCGTAATTCTTCTGGGCCGCCGCGATCTCCTCCCGCATCCTGAGGGCCGCCGTCTCGTAGCGATCCGTCGAGTTCCTGATGACGGGCTCGAGGGCGGCGATGGCCCTTTCGTACTGGTTCTTGTCCCTGAGCTGTTCTACCTCGGCGAGGATCTGTTCCCAGTGGGCCCTGGCCCCTTCTTCCACCTTCCGGGCCTCCGCCTCAGCCGGCCCCTCCAAAAGGAGGGAGCTCCAACGGTCCTTCGCGAAGTCGCACGCCGGGGTGGAGTCCTTGAGGGACTGCCGGAAGTACTCCACGGCCTTGGCGGCCTCCCTGTAACGGTTGTTGTCGAGGAACTCCTGCACGCGGGCACTGAGGGTTTCGAAATCCGACCTCTGCCGTTCCAGCTCCGCCGCCCACCTGCGGATATGTGACGCGCGCTGCGAGGCCTGTTCGGCGGCGGGCGTGCCCTTGAGCTCCTCGTCGTCGGCCAGTTTCTGGTATGCGGCGGCCGCTGCGGCCGCGGGCGCGGCGGCGTCGGGTTTGCCGGGCTGGAAGGCGGCCTTGAGGCGGCTGTAGTGGGCCACGTCCTCCAGTTCCAGCGCCTCCAGCCTCTTGCGGGCCTTCAGATCGCGGAGTAGTTTCTCCAGGTTGGCGCGGTGTTCGGCGGCCTCCGACGCGTACTTGGTGCGCGGGTAGTCGTCCATCACCTTCGTGAATCCGTCGATGACCTTCTGGATGGACCGCGGATCTTCCCTGTCCATCACCTTGATCTCGTAGATCAGCCAGTAATCGAGCTTGCCGGCGGCAAGATCCTCCTTGGGCGCCGCTGGGCCGTGGACCGGGGGCGGCTCGTGGCGCTTCGGCCTGAAGATCAGCGCCCCGGCTATCCCGGCCGCGATCACGAGTCCCGCGGCGGCGGCCAGGAGGACCTTCCGGTTCCCCACGAGCTTGTCAATGGCCGTGGTATGTTCGCGCCTGGACTCCGCGGCCATGCCGGCCTGTTCGCGCTGCCAGCGTTCCAGCGCCGAGACAACCTCCCCCATGTCCTGGAACCTCTTCGACCGGTCGCGGGCCATCATCCGCGCCAGTATCTCGCTGAGGGTCCTGGGCAACTCCGGGTTCATCTCGTGGGCCGGCGGCGGATCCTCGCGCACCTTCTTGTTTACGAGGTCCCTGACGCTGGGCGCCTGGAAGGGCGTGTAGCCCGTCAGCATCCGGTACATCGTGGCGCCCAGCGAATAGATGTCGCTCCTGAAATCCGCCTGTTCCCCGAGCACCTGTTCCGGGGCGATGTAGTGGGGCGTCCCGATCACGGAGGTCTCCTCCTCCGGCCCCACCTTCTCGTTGAGCCCCCTGGCCAGTCCCATGTCGCCGATCTTCGTCATGCCGGCGTCGGAGAGCATCAGGTTGTCCGGCTTGACGTCGCGGTGCACGATGCCCTTCTTGTGGGCGTACTCGAGGCCGCGGGCCGCCTCCAGGATGATCTGCACGGCCTGGTTGACTGGTATCTTGCGCTGCCTGTTGAGGATGTCCTGCACGCTGCCGCCGGTGACGAACTCCATCGAGATGTAGTAGAGGTTGTTGTGCCGCTTCACGTCGTAGACCTGCACGACGTTGGGATGGTTGAGCTTCGCGGCCGCCCTGGCCTCGTGTATGAACAGCTCGATGAAGTCCTTGTCCCGCGTGTTCTCCTCCGACATCACCTTGAGGGCCACGATCCTCTGGAGATCCACCTGCTCGGCCTTGTAGACCGTCCCCATCCCGCCGCGACCCACGCGCTCCATGACGAGATATCCGCCGATCCGCTGGCCCACGAGCGGATCGACGGGGATGTCGTCCGACACGAATGAAATGAGGGTTTCGCCTATCTTGATGAGATCGCCGTAGTTGAGCTTCGCCTCGCGGATGCGCTGGCCGTTGAGGAAGGTGCCGTTGAGGCTCTCCAGGTCGTGGAGCCAGTACTCGTCGTCGCGGCTCTCGATCTTGATGTGGAGGCGCGATGTCATCGAGTCGCGCACCTGGAGCGCGGCGGAGGAGTCGCGGCCGATCAGGATCGTCCCCCGCTGGGGTATGGAGATGGACCTCCCCTTGTCGTTGCCCTTCTCCACGACGAGCCTGGGCATGTCCTCTCCCGATCCCCTTCCTCAGTGCCCGCGCGAAGACACCGTCCGCCGGGATGCCGCTCGCTCGGAGATGTCGAACGACTCCCGCTCCAGCTCCGTCCGCCCCCAGGGGCGCCGGTCACGCCCGCGCGACGTTTTCATCTCAATTATAGCCGAAAACGCCGTCGAATACCGCCGTTCCGATGCGCACGCAGGTGGATCCCTCCTCGATCGCCACCTCGAAGTCCTGCGTCATGCCCATCGATAGCTGCCGGAGGCCGCACCTCTCCGCCAGCTCCCGGAGCCCGCGGAAGAAGGGCCTGGCGTCGGCGCCTTCGGGGGCCATGGTCATCAACCCCACGACCTCCAGCGACCGGCGCGCGCGCGCCACGGCGTCGGGGGTTTCCTCGGGACGGAAGCCGCCCTTGGTGGCCTCGCCGCTGACGTTCACCTGCACGAAGACCGGAGGCCGCGTCGGCCTCCGCTCCAGCTCCTCCAGGAGCCTCATCCTGTCGAGCGAGTGTATGACGTCCGCCCATTCCAGGACCTTCTTGAGCTTGTTGGTCTGAATGTGTCCCACCATGTGCCGGCGGAACTGGCGGAGGCCGCCGATCCTCTCCAGGCCCTCGATCGGACGGTTTTCCCCTACATCCGTGACCCCGTAGGACGCCAGAACCGCGATGGCCTCCGCGGGGGCGGTCTTCGTCACCACGACGAGCGTCACGGACCCCGGCTCCCGCCCCGACCTGGCGCACGCCTCGGCGATCCTGCGCCGCACGTCCTCCAGGTTCCGCCTCAGCCGACCGGCGTCCATCGATCCGCTCCGTGGCCGGGGCCCCGTCATGTCTGTTCCCCCGGCGCGCCCGTTATAACATAGGGGAATCGGCCCGGTTTGTTACTCCCCCGTCTCATCGCCCCTCGAAGAGCCCCGGCGGCCAGATGTAAGAGCGCCGGACCAGCTCGTCCCGCAGCCGCCGCCGGCCCTCCTCGCGCTTCCGGTGCTCCAGGAACCTGCGTATCTTCACCTGCGCCTCCTCGAATGTCTCCTCCCGCTGGTTGATGCGCTGCTCCAGGCGGAAGATGTTCAGGGTCTGCCCCTCCTCCACGATACCGCTGACCTCCCCCACCTTCATGGTCTCGAAGAGGAGCTTCACCGTCTCCGGGGAATAGAATTTCAGCGCGTCCTCCCGTTTGAGTCCGCGGTCGCCGTACTCCCGCCGGGCGTTCTCCCCGTCCTTCACGGTCCGCCATATCTCCGAATAGTAGTGCGCCAGCAGATAGAAATCCGCGCCCCCGGCCACCTGGCGGAGTATCGACTCCGCCAGCGCGCGCTTCCTCTCCCTCTCGGCGGCGCCGGAGAACTGGAAGGCTATCCTCCAGTAGGATACGTTCTCGATGGCGCGGTACTGGTCGCGGTGTTCCTCGTAATACCTCCTGATCTCCTCCGGGGTCACATAGTCCTGGACGATGCCGGGGGTGCTTGGATCGGGATTGTGGACCGCCTTTCTTACCAGGTGCCAGTACAGCTTCTGCTCCATCAGCGTGCGCCGCCACTGCTGGCGGTATTCCGTCCTCGTCTGACCGGTGGAGCGCAGCCACGACTCGAACCTCTCCTCGCTACCGGCGAAAGACGACTTGAGATCCCTGCGGACCTGCTCGTCGATCTCCTGTTCGGATACGGCGATGCCGCTCTTGCGCGCCCACTGGAGAAAGAGGGACTCCTCCGCCAGCTGCAAGCGCTTGGAACGGCGCATCTCCGGAGTGATTTCCCTGGCGGGAAGCTTCAGGCGGTCGTCCACGTCCTTCCAGGTGATGATCTCGTCGTTGACGCGGCAGGCGATCCCCCAGCCTGCGGCGTCGTCCGGCGGGGGAGGCACCTCGAAGGCGGCCTCGGCGGCGCCGACGGACGCCTCCCCGCCGGCGGGCCGCGCCTGCGGCGCGGCGGCGGAACACGCGGCGGCGAACAATGCCAGGACCGCCGGCAGCTGTGCCCTCGGAGCCATCGCGCCGATCATACGGGCACCCGCGAGACGGTGTCAAGCGCACGCCTCCGTCCGGCCGATCTTGTGTTATGGGGAGAGGCCGGCGACGTGAAGGAACGGATCGAGGACTTCCTGACCTGCCTGGAGATCGAATGCGGCATGAGCCGCAACACGCTGCTGGCCTACCGCCGCGATCTCTTCGCCTTCGAGGGCCCCCTGACGCGCGAGGGTGTCCTGCGCTACGTGCCGGAACTGTCGAAGCGCCGGCGGCGCCCCTCGAGCGTGGCGCGCGGGGCGGCCGCGCTGCGGTCGTTCCTCAGGTTCCTCGGGAGGCCCGACCTGGCCGACTTCGTAGTCGGACCGCGGCGGCCCATGAGGCTGCCGCATCCGCTCACGGAGGAGCAGATCAAGCGCATGATCGCCGCCGACGCCGGCAGGCGCAACGACGCCAGGGACCGGGCGATCGTCGAGCTCCTGTACGCCACCGGGCTCCGCGCAAGCGAGCTCGCCTCGCTGCGCCTGAGGGACCTGAACCTCGACGCCGGCTACCTGCGATGCATGGGAAAGGGCTCAAAGGAACGGGTCGTCCCCGTCGGCAAGCCGGCGATAGAGGCCCTCCGCGCCCATCTGAGGAACCTCCCGGACTCCGGCGACTGTCCGTACCTATTCCCCGGCCCGGTCGGGGGCCACATATGCAGGGAAACCGTCTGGCGGGTCATCCGCAGGCGCGCGCTGCGGGGACACGTCCGCGACCGCGCGTTCCCCCACGCCATCCGCCATTCGTTCGCCACCCACCTGGTGGAGGGAGGCGCGGACATCCGATACGTCCAGGAGATGCTGGGCCACTCGAAAATATCGACCACGCAGGTATACACGCACGTCGACCGCGAGCGGCTCCGCGCCGTCCACAGGCGGTTCCACCCGCGCGGATGAACGCGGCGCCGGGCCGCCGCCTAATCACGGATGAAATTCATCAAAAGGGCCTCGTCCACGCGCCCGCCCGCCAAGCCGCGGCGCTTCACGAGCCCGACGCCCTTGGCGTACCATAGCGTCTCCTCGACCTTGGCGGCGCCGAGCGAACCGGAAACCTCCACGCGGAAACACGTCTGGCGGCCCACGCCAGAATTCACCGCCTCGGCCCGCGGGGCGACCCTGAATTCCAGGACGCAATCCTCCGAAGCGCCGCCCTCCCTGATACGCGACCCGCGGAACCCCCAGGCGTCCTCCAGGTACATGGGATGCGGTACCAGCCGGATCGGGGTCGAGTACGCCCACCGCGCGTCGCCCCGGAATTCCGAGACCAGATACACGCCGTCGGCCGAGGCGCGCAACGTCTGCCTCCACGGCCCCGAGGGACCGACTATCGTAACCTCCGCCAGAGGCTCGTCGTCGAGCCCCCTTGACAGGTAGATGACGCGGCGCACCTCGGTCCCGCCGGAGGCCAGCGCGTACTCCCACGCGAAGCCGCGCCCCAGCGGGATCGCCAGCAGGCGGTTGATCGCGGCCAGACGGTCCAGCGTGAGACGTTCCGCCGGCGCCGGCCCCGGTCGCGGGCCTTCCCTGCCCTCCCCCTTGCGGACGATGGCGGCCGTCAAGCCGGCCAGCGCCGCCGCCAGCAGCAGCGACAGCGCCGCCAACCGCTTCAGCGAGAGGGCCTTCACGAGCCTGGCGCGGACGTCCGGCGGGAGCGGCCTGGCGCCTGGCCCCTCAATGTTCAAGACCCGCCCCGGCGCCTCCGGCACGATCATCACCGCCCGGCACCTGCGGCAGCGGATCCTCCACCCCGGCGCGTGACGGCGCAGGTTGAACCGCGCCGCGCACCGCGGGCATTCCAGGATATACCTGGGCATCTCCGCCCATTATAATGGACGGCAGATAAACCGGCGACCCCATGAAAATCGACGTCCCCATCCGAGGAATGCACTGCGCCGGCTGCGCCCTCAACGTAGAGGAAGCGGCGCGCGGCGCCAGGGGCGTCCTCAACGCCTCCGCCAACTTCGCCGCCGAGAACCTCTCGATCGAGGTGGATCCGGACGCGTTCGACGCCCGCGGGCTGGTCGGATCGCTCCGCGAACGCGGTTACCGCCTGGTCGCCTCAAGGAGCGTCTACCGCGTAAGGGATCTGGACCCCGCGCGGGCCGCCTGGATCGAGGAGCGCCTGCGGTCGATCCCGGGCGTCACCGCCGCTACCGTCAACTGCGCGGCCTCCACCGTGGCCTGCGAAACGATCGCGGGCGGCGACGTCGAGGGCTTCCTGAGGGCGGAAGGCCTCTCGCCCGAACCGGAGGAATCCCGCGCGGCCGACACCGAGCTGCGCGAACTGGCCGTGCGGGCCGCCGCCGCCTGCGCGCTGGCCGCCGCGGTCTCCGCCCTCTGCATGCTCCACCTGGGTAACCGGTGGATCTGGATCGCGCTGGCCGCCCCGGTTCAGTTCTGGGCCGGATGGCCGTTCCACGCCGGACTCGCTCGCTCCATCCGCAACCTCGCCCCCGACATGAACACGCTGATCTCAACGGGCACCAACGCGGCCTTTTTCTACAGCCTGCTGTGGGGCGAGGCCTACTACGACACGTCCGCCGCGATCATCGCGATCGTGCTGGCCGGCCGTTTCCTTGAGCTCCGCACCAGGCGCGGCGCCCGCAGGGCCGTCGAGTCGCTGCTGGAACTGGTCCCGCAATCCGAAGTGAAAGCCGGCGACGTGCTGGCCGTGAAACCCGGCGAGCGGCTCCCCGCCGACGGCGCGGTGGTCGAGGGGTCAGGCGAGGTGGACGAGTCGATGCTGACGGGCGAGAGCCTTCCCGTGCCCAAGAGGCCGGGGGACCGCGTCACCGCGGGCACGCTCAACATCTCCGGCGCACTCAAGGTCAGGTTCGACAGGACCGGCGACGACACCGTGCTGGCCGGTATCGTCAGGCTCGTCCGCAACGTCCAGAACTCCAAGACGCGCGCGCAGAGGATGGCCGACGTCTGGGCGCGCCGGTTCGTGCCCGCCGTGATCGCGGCGGCGCTGGCGGCTGGGGCGGCCTGGCTGGCCGTCGACCGCTCCCGCGCGCTCCCCTCGGCGGTGGCGGTCCTCGTGGTGGCCTGTCCATGCGCCTTCGGGCTGGCCGCCCCCATGGCCGTCATGGCGGCGGCGTGGAGGGCGGCACGAAGGGGTATCCTGCTGAAGGACGCGGCGGCCCTCGAGTCGCTGGGACTGGTGGACTGCGTGGTATTCGACAAGACCGGCACCCTCACGGAGGGCAGGCCTTCGGTCGTCGGCGTGGTCCCCGCGCCGGGCTTCGACGCCGGAGAGGTCATCCGGCTGGCCGCGGCCGTGGAACGTCTTTCCGAACACCCGCTGGCGCGCGCGATCGCCGCCGCCGCCCCGGACGCGCCCGCGGCGGAGGGATTCGAATCGCGCCCCGGCCAGGGCGCCTCCGCCAGGGTAAATGGGATCGTCACGGCGGTCGGGAACCGCGCGTTCCTCCGCTCCATCGGCGTCGCCGCGGGGCCGCTGGAAGCCGCGCTGGAGGCGGCCGCCGTTTCCGGCCGGACGGCGGTCCTGGTCGCCCACGGCGGGCGGCCGGCCGGCTTGATCTGCCTCTCCGACACGCCGAGGTCCGACGCCGCGCCCGCCGCCGAGGCCCTGCGGAAGATGGGGATCCGCCTGAGGATCCTCACCGGGGACGGCGCGGCCGCCGCCGCCGAGGCCGCCCGCCGCGTCGGCGTCGGAGAGGTCGACGCGGACGTGGCGCCGCAGGACAAGGCCGGAAGGATCGCCGACCTTCAGGCAAAAGGCGCCAAGGTCGCGATGGTGGGCGACGGCGTCAACGACGCCCCGGCCCTCGCGCAGGCGGACGTCGGGATTGCCGTCTCGCGCGGATCAGACGTGGCCTTCGATTCGGCCGACGTCGTCCTCGTGAAGAACGACCTGGGGCGCGTGGAGGAGGCGGCGCGGCTGGGCCGCGCGGCGCGCAGGATCATACACCAGAACTTCGCCTGGGCATTCGGCTACAACGCGCTCCTGGTGCCCCTGGCCGCGGGGGTCCTCGCCCCCTGGGGGATCGGCCTCGACCCGGCCGCCGCGGCGGCCGCCATGGCGCTCTCGTCGATCACCGTCGTCGCCAATTCACTGCGCCTGTGGCGCGTCCGCCTGAGGTCCTGACCCCCCGCTCAACCGCCCAGGACCTCGTTCATGCTCCCCGTGCGGTATCCCTGCAGGTCGAGCGCCACGTAGCGGTATCCGACCTGCTTGAGCCGCTCCAAGACCACCCGGCGCACCTCCTCGGAGGCCAGCTTGGCGACGTCGCCGGGATCCACTTCTATGCGGGCGAGCGCTTCATGATGGCGCACCCTGACCTGGCGGAAACCCAGCGAGCGGATCGCCTCCTCCGCCCTCTCCACCATCCCCAGGTTCTCGGGCGTTATCTCCACGCCGTAGGGGATGCGCGACGAGAGGCACGCCATCGACGGCTTGTCCCAGGTGGGCAGTCCCATCTCCCTGGAGAGGCGCCTGATCTCCTCCTTGGTGAAGCCGAGCTCCGCCAGCGGCGCGCGCACCCTCCTCTCCCGCGCCGCGCGGGCGCCCGGCCGCTTGGGGCCGGTATTCTCGGTGTCGCCTTTGCCTTCGGGTGGACGCCCTGCATCGGCCCGGTTTCACCATAGAGGACGGCCGCGCATCCCTCCCGGCGCGCGGCGTGTTCGAGCACGTCGAACAGCGCGCCCTTGCAGACGTAACAGCGGTCGGGCGTGTTGGCCTTGTAGGCCGCCAGATCCAATTCCAATGTCTTCACGAATATCTGGCGGGCGCCTATGAGAGCCGCCAGCCTCTTGCTCTCCTCGAGCTCCGAGCGGGGGAACGAGGGCGTCAACGCCGTGGCGGCCACGGCCTTTTCGCCGAGCACGTCGCGGGCCACCTTGAGGAGGAAGGTGCTGTCCACCCCCCCGGAGAAGGCCACGAGGGCGCTGCCCATCTCCGCCAGCGACGACCGGAGCGCCGAGAGCTTGTCCACCGGCGCGTATACTAGCCGGGCCTTCCGACGCGTTCAACGGTTTCCACCCGGAACCCCCTCTCGTTGCGCCTGAAAAACCCCATGGCCACGTCGGGGTCGTGATCGAAGACGTTCACCCAGCCCTCCGCGGCCGATCTTTCCGCCAACTCCTGCCTCAGCGCGGCAACGTCGCACGGGAAAAGGTCGTAGCCGGTCGTCCACGCCGGCCTCACGTGCGCCGCGGTGGGCATCACGTCGCCCCAGAAGATCGCCTTCCTGCCGCGGCTCTGGACCAACACCATCTGGTGGCGCTCCACGTGGCCGCCGCTGGGCAGGACCCTGACGCCGGGGACCACCTCCTCCTCGCCGCGCGCCAGCCTCACGAGGCCGGCGTCCCTGAGCGGGACGAAGTCGGCCTCGAAATAGCTGCGGCGGGTCCTGGGGTTGGGCCGCAGCGCCTCCTCAATCATCCCTTCCTGCATGACGTAAACGGCCCTCGGGAAGGTCGGCACCATCCTGTCCCCCTCGCGCCTCGTGGCGCCGCCGGCATGGTCGAAATGCAGGTGCGTGAGTATCACGACGTCTACGTCGCCGGGATCCAGGCCGACGCCCTTCAAATCCCCCAGGAGCGACGGCGGGCGTTCGAGCGAGTACGGTTCCAGGAAATCCGCGTCGAACTTCTCCCCGATGCCGGCGTCCACCAGTACGTTCTCCCGCCCGGTCCGGATCAGGAGCACGTTGAGCGCCAGCCGGACCCGGTTCCTCTCGTCCGGAAGGGCCTCCTTCTCCCACAGCGGCTTCGGCACGATTCCGAACATGGCCCCGCCGTCCAGCCGGAAGAAGCCGTCGCAGAGGGCGTGAAGCTCGAAGTCGCCGAGCCTGTGCATGGCGTCTCAGCGGCCCCCCGCCAGCCTCCTCAGAAGCCGCAGGTTAACGGCGTCCATGCCGCCCTCCTTCGGGGTCTCCAGCACCTTCGGGACCTCCCGGAAGCGCGGGTCGCGCATCAGCCGGCGGAACGCTTCGCGCCCGATGGCCCCCCTGCCTATGTGCTCGTGCCGGTCCACGCGGCTGCCGAGGCCCCGCTTCGAATCGTTCAGGTGAATCGCGCGCAGGTTGCGCAGTCCCAGCACCCCGTCGAACTCCTCCATCGTGCGCTCGTATCCCGCCTCGGTGGACAGGTCGTAACCGGCGGCGAAGACGTGACACGTGTCCAGGCATATGCCGAGCCGCCCGCGCTCCTTCACGCGGTCCGCGATCGCGCGCATCTGCTCGAACCTCCAGCCCAGCGTGGTCCCCTGCCCCGCGGTGGTCTCCAGGAGTATGCGGGCGGAGAACCCTGCGGTACGCCCGTGGATCTCGTTGAGGGCGTCGGCCACCCGCTCTATGCCGGCCTCCTCGCCCGATGCGCCCGGCGAGCCGGGGTGGGTCACCAGGAACTCCAGCCCCAGCTTCTCGCACCTCTCGAGCTCGACGCGGAAGGCGTCCACGGATTTCCTCCATGCGGCGCGATCCGGGGAGGCCAGGTTGATGAGATACGTGTCGTGCGCGAACGCCCACCGGATGCCGCATTCGCGCCTGGCCTTCTTGAAGGCGTCCGCCTCCGCGTCCGACAGCGGCTTGGCCGACCACTGCCGCTCGTTCTTCGTGAAGATCTGTATCGCGTCGCAGCCGAGTTCCTTCCCCCGCCCGCAGGCGAGGTGCAGGCCGCCGGCTGTGGAGACGTGCGCGCCGAGGTTCAAGGCCCGCTTCATTCCGGTCCCTCCCCGCCCGCCCCGCTCGCGGCCGTGCCGAAGAGCGCGCGGACCGCCGCGGAGAGCTGGGGCAGGCGGAAACCGTACGTTTGAATCACCGTGACCTTCCCGCCGAGGAAGTTCGCGTCCCAGGGATTCCTGATCAGCACCACGACGAGCTTCGGGCACCTGGCCTGGAGCTCCTCGAGAAGCCGGCGCTGTCCCCCGTGCCTGTGGGCGTCGTGGCAGAAGAAGACCACGACGTCGAGCCCGGCCACCCACTGGAAAGTCAGATCGAACAGATCCGCTCCCGGCTGCACGGAGATTTCCAGGACCTCCGCCTCGCCCGACCTCTCCCTCACCCAGCCCTGGACGAGCCCCGCCGCACCCCTCAGCCCGTCGTCGATCGTCACACGGTCGGCCACGTCCCAAAGGCGCGGCACCAGGACGCCGGTCTTCGCCCCCCGGCCGATCGGCAGGATGCCTTTAGGATCTTGCGCGATCTCCACCGCCCCGGCTGCTATCCACTCCGCCAGGGCAAGCGACGCCCCGCCGCCGTCGATCTCCGCGCCGATCCGCGGCGCGACCCTTTCTTCTCTCCTGATCATGGTCCTCAACCTGGCGCAGACCCTCTCCATGAATCCCCTCGGTATCCGGGCGCTGCCTGCGGCCTCCTTGATGGCCCGTGCGGCGCGCCTCCGGAGATCTGGATCGTTATCGGGATTGTAGTCGGACGTGGACAGATCCAACACCGGGGCCAAGTTCATGTTTATGCCCATGGAGGCCAGCTCCCCGGGTCCAACAAGTATACGCGATCCACCCTCCGCGCCAAGATATTCGACCGCGCCTGATTTGATGGCGCAGGGCCGGTTCCGTGTATATATTCACGTCATGATCGACGCCATCCTTCCCGTCCTGAGCGAGGAAATGCGCAAGATCAGCGAGGCCGGCCTCTACAAGGAGGAGCGCGTCATCCAGGGGCCGCAGGGGGCCTACGTCCTGGTCCGCGGCCGCGAGGTTCTGAACTTCTGCGCCAACAACTACCTGGGACTCTCCGCGCACCCCGATATAATCCGCGCCGCGCACGAGGCCCTGGACCGCTGGGGCTACGGGCTCTCGTCGGTCCGCTTCATCTGCGGCACGCAGGGGATCCACAAGGAGCTGGAGGCGGCCGTGGCGCGCTTCTTCGGCGCGGGCGACGCGATACTGTACGGCAGCTGCTTCGACGCCAACACCGGGCTGTTCGAGACGATCCTAGGCGAGGAGGACGCGGTCATGTCCGACGCGCTCAACCACGCCTCCATAATCGACGGCATACGCCTCTGTAAGGCGGAGCGGTACCGCTACCCCAACTCGGATATGAAGGAGCTGGAGGAGGCGCTCAAGAAGACGCGGGGGAAGCGCCTCCGGCTGATCGCCACAGACGGCGTCTTTTCCATGGACGGCACCTACGCGCGGCTCCCCGACATCTGCGAGCTCGCGGACCGCTACAAGGCCCTGGTCATGGTGGACGACTCGCACGCCACGGGCTTCGTCGGGAAGACCGGCAGGGGGACCCCAGAGCGGTTCGGGGTGATGGGCCGCGTGGACATACTCACATCCACGCTCGGCAAGGCCCTGGGAGGGGCCTCCGGCGGCTTCACCACCGGCCGCACGGAGATTATAGAAATGCTTCGCCAGAGGTCGCGCCCCTATCTGTTCTCCAACACCCTCCCGCCGCCCATATGCGGGGCCGCGCTCAAGGCGTTCGAGATGCTCTCGAGCACCACGCGGCTGCGCGACAAGCTGGAGGAGAACACCCGCCGGTTCCGCGCGGAGATGGCCCGGCGCGGCTTCCAGATCAAGCCGGGCGACCATCCGATCTGCCCGATCATGCTCCACGACGCGAGGCTCGCCCACGAGTTCGCCGGCGCGATGCTGGAGGAGGGCGTATACGTGGTGGGCTTCAGCTATCCTGTGGTCCCCCGCGACCAGGCGCGCATCCGCGTCCAGCTCAGCGCCGCGCACGAGACGTCGGACGTGGACCGCGCCATCGACGCGTTCGAGAAGGTCGGACGCCGGCTGGGTGTGCTGCGCTCATGACCGGGGAGGGGGCCGCGGGGAGACATCCCCCGCGGCCCGCGTCCCCCCGCGGTTTCAGTCCCGATCACGCCAGGGACAGGCCCGCCCGCACCTCGGGCAGCATGGTCCCGGTCCGGATCCGCGCCGGGCCCTTTCCATCGGCGGGCCGAATCCGGGCCCCCTTCCCTGCCGCATGCCGCGCGGCCCCATCCTGCGACCCGGCGGGCCGAATCCCGGATCATCGGCCGGCCTGCGGGGACGGAAATCTGGGCGACCTTCGGGTTCGCGGGGCCGGAAATCCGGCGGGGGCCCCTCAGGGCGCGGCCTGTCGAACTCGGGCCCGCTGTCGCGCCCCGGCCCCCTTTCACGGTTCAGGCGCTCCACCTCGCGCTCCAACCGCTCGATCTGCTCCCTCAACCGCCTGATCAGGTTGTCGTCCCCCCGCTCGGGAGGAGGCTGCGGCCGCCCGCGTTCGGGCCCCGGCCCGGGCGGACGTTCCAACTCCTCCATCCTCCTGCGGAAATCCTGCTCGATGCGCTCCCGCTCCTGGCGGAACCTCTCCTCCAGCTCGCGCATACGCCGTTCATGGTCGCGGCGCAGCCCCTCCTCGGCGCGCCCGCGGTCCTCCTGGGCCGCGGCCGAGGCGCATGCCGCCGCCAGGACCGCCGCCGCCGTCAATGTCCTCATGGCCTCCTCCTTCAATGCATTACATCTGATGAACGAATTCGGCCCACGGATATTGTGTCGCAAACGCTTCCTCGCGGCCGCTGAGAGGCATAGAATCACCCGTGTAGCCGGAAAGGCGTCGGCTCGGAGGACCCGATGAGATACCTGGCGATCGCCGTCGTCCTGGCGCTGGGATCGGCGCCCGACCGCAGGACCTTCGCCATCAGGGACGCCGCCGTCGTTGTCGCCCCCTTCCTTACCATGCCCCGCGGCACGGTGGTCATCCGCGACGGGCTCATCGATGCGGTGGGCCCTTCGGTGGAGATCCCCCCGGACGCCGAGGTGATCGACGGCTCGGGACTGACAGTCTACCCGGGATTCATCGACGGCAGGACGGCCCTCGGGCTGCCCGACACGAAGCGCTCGCAGGAGGCCCAGAGACAGGCGGAAGGGGACAAGCCCGACTTCATACGCGACGCGCCGCCGTTCATGGAGGAGGCGAACCGCAAGGGACTCAGGCCCGAGTTGAGGGCGGCGGAACTGGTCCGGATCGGCGAGGAGGAGTTGAAGAAGGCCCACGCCGGGGGATTCACCACGGCGGTGGTGGCCGCCTCAGACGAGTATCTCTCGGGCGTCGCGGCCGTCGTCTCCCTCTCCGGCGCGCCACGGCGAAACGCCCTGATCCTGGCCGAGGCGGGCTCGCACGCGTCGTTCCGCTCCTACGGCGAAGGCTATCCCGGGACCTTGATGGGCGTGATGGCTCACCTGCGGCAATTCTTCTCCGACGCCAGGCACTACCGCAAGATGCGGGAGGCCCGCGGGCCGGCGCTTCCGCGACCGCCGTATGATCCGTCCCTGGAGGCGATCCTGCCGATCCTGGACGGCAGAACGCGGCTCTTTTTCGAGGCCGACACGGAGAACGAGATTCACAGGGTCATCGCCTTGGCCGAGGAGATCGGCTTCAAGCCGGCGATAGTGGGGGGCCGGGACGCCTATCGCGCCGCCGGCATCCTCAAGGAGAAGGACATCCCCGTATTCCTCGGCCTCGTGATCCCCAAGGAGCCCGCCGGCGGAACGGAAGAGGACGAGCCGGAAAAGCTCAGGGCGGAGCGCCGGCGGAAACGCCTGGAGCAATCGCGATGCGCCCGGACGTTGTGGGAGGCCAGGGTCAGGTTCTGCTTCTGCACGCGCGGCCTGGCTTCCCCGGCCGAATCGCTCGAGAACCTGGCGAAGATGATAGAGCTGGGTCTGCCGGCCGAGGCGGCCGTGGCGGCCCTCACGTCCTCGCCGGCCAGGATATTCGGGATCCACGAGACTCACGGGACCATCCGCAAGGGGAAGGCGGCCGACCTGACGGTGCTCACCGCCCCGCTCGGCGACAAGAACGCCCGGGTGCGGTACGTCTTCGCCGACGGCCGCAAGTTCGAGATCGACGCGAAGAAACCGCCGAAGGCCGGGCGCGAACAGGCCGGGGAAAAGGAGTCCGCTGAGGCGAAGGCGCCGTCCGATCCGCGGGACGTCCTGAGCGACCGCGACGTCGAGACCGAGGCCGACCGCGTTCCCAGAACGCGCACGGGCGGCAACGCCCTGATCAAGAACGCCAGGATCATGACGCTGACCGACGCCGGCACGATCGAGAAGGGATCGATACTGGTCCGCAACGGCAAGATCGGCTTAGTCGGCGCGTGGGAAGGACCTCCGCCGCCGGGGGTCACTGTCATCGACGCGACCGGCCTGACCGTGATGCCGGGGATCATAGACCCCCACTGTCACATCGCTCTCGAAGGCGGGCCCAACGAGAACACGCAATCGGTGACCCCCGAGGTGCGCGTCGGGGACATCCTTGATCCGCGCAGCCCGGCGATCTACCGCGCGG
>FWPU01005762.1_pt1 | contig 26131 bp, 20 predicted proteins | sample 2228361 | NCBI WGS metagenome assembly FWPU01 (sample SAMEA103939777, study PRJEB20133) | metagenome | reverse complement strand
CCCTACATGGGTGGCACCATGAACGAATGTGAAGGGCGTGGCGGAAGCCACGGCCATCGCTCCGCTCTGGCCGTGCCACCCACACCGTGGGGATCGCCTGGGTACGGAGCAGCCACCTACGATTTCTGCTACTTGGCTCGGGCTGGCCACCGGGCAGCGCGGCGTGGCCTAGACTTTATTTGGCCCCGTTAGGGGACAGGGGGCGGGCTGGGGTCGAGGGGGCAACGGCCCAGGCCCGTCGTTTCGGGCGAGCGATCGGCCGGCGATCAATCGGTTTGCCATTGGACTGTCGGGTCCGTATGACACAAGTGTTGCGCGTGCTGGTGTACAGCGAGGACCGCTGCGTACTGGGGCACCTTTCGCGGCTCCTTTTGGCGTGTGGGTACCAGGTTCGGCAAGCATGCGATCGCCTGGCCGCGGCAACGGAATTGGCCGCCTCTTTGCCGCACGTGCTGTTGCTCGATGCCGCGTCGGACCTTTCCGAGTCGCTGGAGTTGTGCCGGGCCGCGTCCCAGGGTGGTGCGGAAGGCCGGCCGTACATCATGCTGCTTTGTGGCTCCGGGGCTTGGCCAACCATTCGACAGGCCTGGGAGGCGGGGGCCGACGATTTCCTCCGCCGGCCTGTGGTGTGTGGCGAACTATTGGCCCGCTTGCGTTTTGCCGCCCGCGCCTTGGAGTTCCAGCGCCGCATGGCGGGGCAACCGGGGGTCGATACGCTAACCGGTCTGCCCAACCGGGCGGCGTTTGTGCAGCGAGTGCGGGCGCGGCTGCGGCTTGCGGGCGCCCGGGTAGAACCCGCTGCGGACGCGGCCGGGTCGGCGTGCAAGGGCGTCCCCTGCCCCGCCGCATCCTCCGCGGCGTGCGTGGTGATTGCCGATGTGGACCGCCTGGATGCAATCAACCGACGCTTGGGGTGGCCTGCTGGCGACGCGGTCCTTCGACACGCTGCCGAGTTTTTCGTCCAGCAATGCGGTCCACGGGCCGTGGTGGCCTCATTCGGTGCGGGACGATTCGCCATCCTCATGGACAATGTGCAGGCAGCGGAGGCTATGGCCTTGGCCGAAAGGCTGCGGAGCGATTTCGAAGGCGGGCAGCGGGCTGCCGGGTCAGAGGCGGCCAGCGGGCCGCGCACGCCGCCGGTTGGTCCGATTACCATCAGCCTGGGCCTTGCCGCTTGCCAGGCCGCAGCACCGGCCGAAGAGGCGATCACTCAGGCGGAGCAGGCCCTGGCGGCTGCCAAGGCTGCGGGGCGAAACATCGTCCGGGCGTTTGGGGAGGTCCCCGGGGTGCCTGGGGGCTGGACCGATTTCGCCGCGGCGGGCCGGCTCTTCGACCACACCCGGGCCGGCGACGTGATGACCCTGGTGACCCGGTCTGTAGCGGCTGACGCCCCCGCCTGCGACGCGTGGACGATCTTGCGTAGCTCGGCCATGCCGGCCGTGTTCGTCGTCCAACGCACCGGCAGCCTGGCGGGCGTGATTCTGGCCGAACGCACGCCACCGGCGATGGAAGCCTGGGAAGGGGTGACCGCCGAACAGGTCATGGAGCGGGATGTTGGAGTAGAAGACGAGGCCACACCGTTCGAGCAATTGCGCGAGTTTTTCACGCGCGACAATCGGCCGGCTGTGGTGATTCGACGATCGGGCCGGCCCGTGGGCCTGGTCACGCCGGACTGCCTGGCCGCGCTAGGAGTGCCCGTCGGTCCCGAGACCTTTGCCGCCGCAACGCACGACGTCGGGTTGGCCGTCCCCGACCTCCGCCCGCTGGCCGCGGACTGAGGGGGGTGTCTGGGCGCGTCGGCCGATGGTGGGCCAGTTCCGCCTGCGGGCCAATCGCGGCCGCTTTCCCAATCGCCCGTACCCTGCACGGCAACCGCCTGGCTGCGGTCGGGCAAACCGCCCGGACCGGGTTCGGCACTCCGCTGGTCCCGGTTGGCTTCGGGCTTGTTGTTGTTTGCTCGCCCCGGTGCCCCCTGCAAGCGATTGACACGCTATGGCGGCAAAGGCGAAAATAATGGTGGCTCCAGCCGTGGCAATGGCCAGGTTGACTCGACGGTTTATGCGCCGGGCTTTTCGCTGTTTGTTGGCCGAGAGTTGTTTGCTTTCGTCCCGGACCGTGGCGTAATGAAGGAACCTTTGGAGGAGCAAGAGGTTCGAACCCCGGCCATCTCCTGCGGGTCCACGTGTCTCCGCGTGGCGGGGAGGGGCCGGCCCCGGCGCTTTGTCCTTGCGGGGCCAACAACCTGAGGTCCATTGTCGAGCAGGTTGAGGTACTTTGATCCGGTGGATTGTAGAAAGAAATGTCGCCATCGGTCCCTTGCCGCGGATATTTCCACGCGTGTCGCTCGGCTTGACCGTTGGCCTAGACACCGGGCAAGGCCATGAATCCGGAAGGGTCGTCTATGACGAAGGTCGAGGAGTTGGCCAAAGCCGTCGCCTCGTTAACGGCCGAGGAATACCGGGAGTTTCGTCGATGGTTCCTCGAACGTGACTGGGAGCAGTGGGACCACGAGATCGAGGAGGACCTTCAAGCTGGGAAGCTGGACTTTTTGATCAAGGAAGCGTCCGAAGCCAAAGAGCAGGGAAAGCTGCGAGAACTATGAGGCACCGGGCGACTCCCAGGTTTTGGGAGTGCTATCGGCGATTGCCTGAGGCTGTGCGGGAGCTTGCCGATAAGAACTTCCAACTGTTACAGCGCGATCCGCGGCATCCTTCGCTGCAGCTCAAGAAAATCGGAATGCTTTGGTCGGCCAGAGTGGGGTTGGCGCATCGTGCCTTGGCGATCGAGGAGGGTGAGGATTTGCTGTGGGTGTGGATTGGATCCCACGACGAGTACCATCGGTTGCTCAGGGAGTGCTGACCAGGCGCCGCCCCCGACACTTGCCGATAGCAATTCATCCGGGCGCTGCCGGCCAACGGTCAGCGCCATTCCGATGGAAAGACACCTGCCCCCGAGGGCTGTCCATCGCGGTGACTCCTGCCAGGTCAGGGGGCCCCGCTTGTGGTGGCGTGGCGGGCCGATTTCGTTTGCGGTTCAATCGCGGCCGCTTTCCCAATCGCCCGTACCCTGCACGGCAACCGTCTGGCTGCGGTCGGGCAAACCGCCCGGACCGGGTTCGGCACTCCGCTGGTCCCGGTCGGCTTAACGCTTTTGCGGTCCCCCTGGGTCGGAGCCGCAGCCGGCGGCAGTTGCGCGAGGGGCCCGACCGCCAGAGGCTGGCTGGAGGTGCTTGGGCATTCCCGCCGCAGCCGGGGCCTGGACGACCGGCTCCGGGGTGCGGCTTTTTAGTGGGGAATCGTCCATGGCAACCAGTGGGCTTGGGCGAGCGTCAAGAGGCCCATGAGCATCGCCAGGACCAGGCTGTGGCCGAAGACGAACCGCAGGATTTCCCCCTCCCCGCCGGGCTGATTGGTGGCGGCTGCGGCCACGACGATGCTTTGGGCGTCGATCATTTTGCCCATCACGCCGCCGGTGCTGTTGGAGGTCACGATCAGCAGGGGATTCAATCCCAATTGGCGGGCGGTCACATGCTGGAGGTTGCCAAAAAGCACGTTGGCCGAGGTATCCGACCCGGTCAGCGCTACACCCAGCCAGCCCAACAGGGGTGCGAAGAAGGGGTAGAACCAGCCGGTCCAGGTGAATGCGGCGCTGAGCGTTACATCGGCTCCGCTGTAGGTGGTCGTGCGGGCCAGGGCCATCATGCAGGCGATGGTCAGCAGGGCCCAGCGGACCTGGTAGAGCGTTTCGAGGAACTGGCGGCCGAACACCGCGGGCCCGATCCGCAGCCAGGCGGCCGCCGCCACCGCCGCCAGAAAAATCGCAGTGCCCGTCGCCGAGAGCCAGTTGAACTCGTACACGACGCGGTCGGGCTTTTCAGCCGGTTTCCAAGCGCCGGGGTGGTTGGGGTCCGGTTCGGTCCGCACCACGGTCTGATGGAGGCCGGGCACCGGCCAGTGGAGCACGCTGACGCCATGGAGAAAGTTGGGGTGCTGTTGGCCGCCGTTGAGGGCATCTTTCCACGAAGGCCAACCCCACAGGAACACCAGGGCCGAGAGCAGCACCCACGGCATCCAAGCATAGGCCACCGCGCGGGCGCAAGGGGGGTTCGGCGGGGGGTCGAGGCTGTTGGGCGCTTCGTCGGGAAACTGCCACACCTCGTGCGGTTGCCAGAAGCGCAGGAACACCGCCAGGATCAGCAACGAGCCTAAGCCGCCGAGCACGTTGACTAGCATCGGGCCGTGCCAGTTGGAGATTAAGAACTGGAAGAGGGCGAAGCTGCCGCCGCAGACGGCCACGGCAGGCCAGCACCCCACCAGGCCCCGCCATCCCGACATCACCCACACCAGCCAGGCGGGAATGATGAGCGAGAAGATGGCCAACTGGCGGCCGGCCATTTGGCCCAGGAGCATGGGGTCGAGGTCCGAGACTTTGGCCAGGGCCACGATCGGCGTGCCCAAGGCGCCAAAGGCCACGGGCGAGGTATTGCCCAACAGGGCCAAGGCGGCTGCATGCAGGGGGCGAAACCCCAGCCCGATCAGCAGGGCGGCCGAAATCGCCACGGGCGTGCCGAATCCGGCCGCCCCCTCCAAAAAAGCGCCGAAACAAAAGGCGATCAACAGGGCCTGGATTCGGCGGTCCGGGGAGAGGGCGGCCACCGAACGCTTGACCATCTCGAACTGCCCGGTGCGGACCGTAAGGTGGTACAGAAACACCGCCGAAAGGACGATCCAACCGATGGGAAACAGGCCATAAGCGGCGCCGTACGCCGCGGCGGCCAGGGCCATGCGCACAGGCATGCGGTGGGCCAGCACGGCCACGGCCAGCGCGGTGGCCAGCCCCACCAAGGCGGCTCGCGGGGCCGAGGCCCCCAGGGCCAACAGTCCCAAGAGCATGATGATGGGCAGACCAGCCACGAGCGTGGACAGCCACGTCCAGCCCAGCGGGTTATAGACCTGTACCCACAGCGTTTCCATGGTGGTGTGCCGAGTGGAAGGGAAAGCCGCGATTATAGGCCGGCCCGCGCCCGCCAAGCAATCGGCCTGCTTGGTGCGGTTCTGTTGATGGGCGCGCCGTGGGGCGCGCCGGCCCCGTCCGCAAAATCGCGTCCCAGGCGGACCTTTTACCCGTAGGCCTCGAACCAGGCGTACAGCCGCTCTTCGGCCTCCGGCGGCAAGCTATGCCCCTTGCGATGATTGAAAAGTCCCACGCGTGCCGGCCCTCCATACAGACGATAGACCGGCAGCACCGCCTGGATGAAGGGCCAGCTCCGCTGGCCATCGGCCGAGTCGCCTCCCAAAAGCAAGAACGCCCGCGGGGCCACCAGGGCCAGCAGCTCGTGGTGTTCGCGGACGAAACCGGGCTTTTGGATCTGCGGCCCCAGATACCAGGGGTCGTGCCAGTTGGAAAACCGCGTGCCAATCCCCCCTTCGCTGCTGACGGCCACCCGGATCCGCTCGTCGAAGGCTGCCAGGTAAAGCACCTCTTTGGCCCCCAACGAGTGCCCTACCGCGCCGAAGCGCTGGGCATCGACCTCAGGGAGACCTGCCAGGATCTCCACCGCTGTGATGGCGTCGAAGAGCATCTTGGCCATGCCGGTGGCCTTGGGGTGCCGCTGCCGGAACCGGGCTAACTGCGCGGCAATGTCCAGCTTCCGGTTCTCCGACCACAGGAAGTTCCGCGGGCAGAGCGCCACCCAGCCGCGACGGGCCAGGTTCAACCCGATGGCCATGTTCGGCCGGCCCTCGACCCCGGCCGGCTCCCGAATCGAGGCGGTCACCGTGGGATGAAAGACCACCACCGCCGGGCGTTTGCCTTTGGCCTTGGCGGTGGGGCGCAGGAGATACGCTTCGGTGGGTTCGCCCGGTTCGGCCTCATAGCGCACGCGCTGGCGCATCACGCCGTCGGCCTGCTCCTCGTCCAGCACGTCCAGGCGGGGGGCCGCGCCACGCTGGATCTCCAGGGGACCCAAGATTTCGGACCATGCCCGGCGGAGCCGCTCGCGCTGAAGTTTCCACCCCTGAAGATCGCCGATGGGCCGGTTCTGCGGATCGACCAACAACGGCGCCAGTTGCGGGGCATCGGGGGGGCGCGTCGCGGGGGGGCGCTGCACTTCTTCCAACCACGGCACGTCGGGGGGATGCGGCTTTGCTCCGGCCGCGTGCCCGGCGGACCGCCTGGCCCAACACGCTGCCAGAGTGCCCAAACCGCTGGCCAGCCATCGCCGACGGGAACATCCAGGACCTTTCATGGGGCGAACCCTCACGGCTTGCCAAGGACGAAGTACCTCACGCGCCACACCTGCGCCCGAACCGGGGGGTGTTCGGCCTATCCTGGCCGCCCACGCCAGCGGGGCCATCGGGCAGCCGATCCCGGCCGCATTTACCGCTGGCTCAGGTGGACAAAGGTCCCTTTTTTGTTGCCCACGATCACGTCGGGGAGGCGGTCGCCGTTGAGGTCCACGGCCGTGACCTGGGTGCCCACCCCCGAGTCGTCGTGGATAATATGCGGGATAAAGCGCACCTGCTTGCCGGCCCGTTGCAGCTCGAACCACAGGAGCAGGGCGGGGGCGTCCGGCTCGGCGTCGCCTTTGGGGCCGTGGGCCCAGAACCGCTTGCCCGTCACCACGTCCAACAGGCCGTCGCCGTTCATGTCGGCAAGGTCCAGGGCGTGAAGCTGGCTGACGCGGAGGGCCGGGGATTTCAGATCGGGCTTGGGCGAGAGGATCTCGTGCTGCCGGAAGCCAATCTGCCCCTCTGCCGTACGGACCTGTTCATGCCAGACCAACCCGTATTGGTGGCAGTGCCAGGCCGTCACCACGTCATTGCGCCCGTCGCCGTTCACGTCGTACACGAGCATCTGGGCGCCTGCCTCGGCGAAGCGATAGGGGTGGCGCGGCCAGGGGGTGGCCTGGCGGTTTGCAGGCTGTTCCCACCAGCAGTCCGACTCGATGAGATCCACCCGGCCGTCGCCATTGATATCCCCGTGGCCGATGCCGTGGGTGTACCGCTGGTAATTCCCCTTGGGGGTGATGGGGTGAAAGGTCCAGGGCGCATCGGGCCTGGCCGGGTCATACGTGGCGTACCCCAGGTAGCCGGTGACGTTGTACAAGAGATCGGGCCGGCCGTCGCCGTCGATGTCGGTCCACATGGGCGATTCGTTCCCCACGTCCTTCAAAGCGAAGTGGGCCTTCCAGTGGCCCTCTTTGCCGGCCGGGTTTTCGTACCACGAGGCATCGGTACCAGGCCAGGGGACGTAAAGTACATCGGTCCAGCCGTCGCCGTTGAAGTCGCCCGTGTAGGTCAGGAAGTTGTCGGAGTACTTCTTGGGGTCGAAGGCCTGAGGCGGGCGGATTTCGTGTTTGCGCTGGAAGGTGGGCCCTTCATACCAGAACGGCCCGGCAACCACGTCCAGCGCGCCGTCCTTGTTGAAATCGCCGTAGTAGGCCCCTTCGCAATAGAACTTGTCGGTCAGGCGAAGGGTCTTGTAGCGGGGCGCCGGCTGGGCCGCGGCCAGCGTGCCAGCCACACTCAACATCAAACCACACAAAGCGATACGTCGCATGGGTGTACCTCGCTGTCAGGTTTAAGCTTGCCGTATCGACCGCCTGCCGGGCAACGCCAGTTCCTTCTCACGACCAGTATCAGGCCCCGTCGAGGGTACCCCATTGGTCGCCACGCCGGCCGACGGATAGCCTCATCCACTCATGGGAAAAAGGTCGGCTCGGTTCGCCCCGGAGGGCGGAGTGTCCCTCGACAGCCGGTCCGGCTTCTGGGGATAAAAGTTCCGCTCCAGGGTCCTGCGGACCAGGGTGCTGACCTGGCCCTCTTGAACGAAAGCCTTGCAGTCTTTCCCCCGGGATCATCCGCGTCCCGCGTGTCGGGCAGGCGTTTTTGGGGCAGACGCGGAAACGCAAGGCCCTAGGCTACCATAAACCGCAAGCTGATGAAAGGAGCGCTGGGGGTCTAGCGTACAAACGGCGAGCGAGGGGCGTAAGCCCCCGAAGGGGCACGTGGGCTACCGCTTGCCGGGGAGGGGCAGGCCGTGCGGGGCGAGGAGGTCGGGGGCGTGCCAGGAGTCGGAAGGGTGCTCCGCATCCACGCATTTTCCATTGGTGGCTGACGGTGGCGTGCTCCTTCGACGAGCGGCCGCTTCCACAAGCGGCCGATCGGGTGGCGGCGCGTCAGGCCAGGGCACGCACCCTGGGGGCAAGCATGGCGCCCCGGAGCGAGACCCCCGGCAGGGGTCAGGAGAGTGCCGCCAGCGCTTCGCTCCGCGAGCCGTAGATGGGCCACAGCGCGTCGAACTTGGCTACTTCGAGGATCTCGCGTCCCACGGGCGAGACGTTGCACAAGAGCATTTTGCCTTCGCCGGCCCGCACGCGTTTCCAAATGGCGTGCAGCGCGCCGAGCATTTCGGAGCCGAAGTGGGGAAGGCTTTCCAGGTCAACCACCACGTCCCGCACATCGTTGGCGGCGAGAGTCTCCATGATGGCCTGGAGTTCGGCCTGGATGTTTTCGGCGGCCAGGCTGCTGATGTTACGGCGTGGCACGACCAGCAGGGTGGTGTCGTTGCGTTCGACGTGAAAGACGTTTGGGCCCGGCATCAACCGACCTCGCTTTGGCTGTCAGGGGTGCGGCGCTGCCGCCGCTTGATGAGCGTGACCATGTTTCCGGTGCTGTTGTGGAACACTTCATCCATGAAAGCGCGCATCAGGAGGAGGCCCCGGCCGCTGACCTTTTCCAGACTTTCGGGGCTCGTGGGGTCGGGGAGCTTCGAGGGGTCGAATCCCGGGCCTTCGTCGCGGATGTGGAACACGGCTTCGTCGCGCGAGAGGCTGGCCTCGATATGGATGCGGCGGTCGCGATAGGGGGGCGTGCGGGCCCGCTCCGCCGCCAGCCGGTAGAACGAAGTGTCGTCCTCGCCGCGGAGTTCCGAACTCACTTCCAGGTTCCCGTGGTACAGGGCGTTCACCAGGGCCTCTTCCAGGGCGACGCCGATCCGTGTGCATTCGGCATCTCCGCAAAGCCCCATCTGGAGCAGGTTGTCTTGCAGGTAGGCCACCAGGGTGGCGATCAGGGCGCTGTCGTTATCCAGCACGAACGAGCATTGGATGCGGGTCATATGGCCCAACAGCCGGCTGTGGGAGCGTTGCCGGCCGGAAAGGGCGGCGACGCGGTGCACGGTATCCAAAAGTTCCTGGGGCAGGAGGCGCTTGGGTACATAGCTGGCCGCCCCCTCCTGAAGGGCCCGGACCGCGATCTCCTCGCTCCCCTTGGAGGTCATGAGGATCACGGGCACGTGGGGGGTCATTGAGCGGACGGCGGCCACCAACTCCAGCCCATCCATGCCCGGCATCACGAGATCGGTGAGGACCAGGTCCACAGGTCCGAGTTTCATCGCAGCCAGGGCATCCGCCCCATCGACGGCGTATCGCACCGTCAGGTCACCGTCTTTTTCCAGGAGTCCACCTACCAGCCGGCGATCGACGGCCGAATCATCCACGACAAGCACAGTCGTCATCGGGCCACACCTTCCCCCGGATATGCTAACGCTCTGCCGAGTCCAGGAAATATACCAGCGCCGGCCACAGCCGTGCCACCTCGGCTTCTAGTTGCGAAAGCGTTTGCCGGGCTTGGTGCAGATTGTTTTCGTTGGCCAGGACCTCGATGCGGTAGGCCAGCTCGAAGGCGTGGGTGGCCCTGAAGTAGTTCAGCCCGCCTTTGAGCGTGTGGGCGGCGCGATGGGCCTCGCCGGGCACTCCTGCGTCCAAGGCCCGGCGAATGGCGTCCAACAGCCGCGGCGATTCGTCGAGGAACGTTTCGGCCACGACCCGCAAAAGCTCGCGATCGCCCTGGACCGCCGCCAGCGCGGCCTGCCAGTCCACGGCGACGGGGCCCGGCGGCTCCGTGGGGGCGTGTTCCGACGATCCGGCGTCGGAAGGCCCCCCGGCTGCGGCCCGGCCGGACATGCCGGCCGGCTCAGGCCCGGCAGGAATCCCCTCAGGTGGGCGCTCGGCTTGCGGCGGCTGGAGCTTGTGGTTCACTTCGCCGTGGGGGGCAATATGGTTCGGTTGGCTTGGGTGCGCCGCGGCCTGGCCGGCATCGGCGGGGGGCGACGCGGTGGCCACCGCCGCCACTAACTCCAGCAATTCTTTGGCACGAATGGGTTTCGACAAGTACTGGTCCATGCCTGCGGCCAGGCACTGCTGGCGGTCCTCGGCCAGGCCGTAGGCGGTCATGGCCACAATGGGGACGTGCCGGCCGGTCGCCGCATCGAGGCGGCGGATGGCCGCCGCCGCTTCCAACCCGTCCATCTCCGGCATCTGGATGTCCATCAGCACCAGATCGAAAGCCTGACGGCGGTAGGCCTCGATGGCCTCCTGCCCGCTGCCCACAAGGACCAACTGGTGCCCGCGGCGTTCCAGAATGCCGGCAATGAGTTTCTGGTTGACGAGGCTGTCTTCGGCCACCAGGATCCGGAGGGGCCGGTGCGGGGTGGGGGCTTGGTCGGCGCTGGGGGCCTGTCGGTCTCGGGCGGCGATGCCCAAGGCGGCCATGACCGCGTTGAGCAACTCCGAATGTTTGACCGGCTTGAGGACGTAGCCCGCGACTCCCGCCGCTTCGCACCGCGCGATGTCGCCCGGCCGGTCGCCGGAGGCAAGCATCATCACCACGGCCGGCCGGCCAACGGGTTCCTGGCGGAGGCATTCGACCAGGGCGAAGCCGTCGGTGCCGGGCATGTGGGCATCGGCCAACACGAGGGGAAAGGGACGTGCGTTGGCCTGGGTGTCCCTGAGGCAGGCCAGGGCTTCCTCGGCGGTGGCGACCCCCTGGGGCGCCATCCCCCACGCACGGAGCATTTCGAGCAAGAAGGCCCGGGCACTGGCGTTGTCGTCCACGACCAGGACCGGCAGGTCCTCCAAGCCTTGGGGCGCAAGGGCCGTGGCCTGCCCGGCCGCGGCCGGCACGCCCAGCCGGGCCGTGAAATGGAACGTGCTGCCCCGCCCCACTTCGCTCTCCATCCAGATCTCGCCCCCCATCAGCTCGACCAGGCGAGCGCTGATCGCGAGCCCCAGGCCGGTCCCGCCGTAGCGGCGGGTGGTGCTGGTATCGGCCTGCTCGAAGGGCTGGAAAATGATCTCCCGCTTTTCGCCGGGAATGCCGATGCCCGTATCCCGGACACCCACGTGCAGCATCAACTGGTCTGCGGTGCGGGTCATGCACCCCGCATCGACGACCACCTCCCCGTTTTCCGTGAACTTGATGGCGTTGGCCACCAGATTGGTCAGCACCTGGCGCAGCCGGGTGCTATCGCCTACCAGGCGCGGCGGCACGTCGGCCCGTACGCGGCCGACCAGCTCCAAACCCTTGCTGTGGGCCCGCAAAGCCAGCGACTTCAAAATGTCGCCCACCAGCTCGCGCAGGTCGAATTCGGTCTCCTCCAGCGTGAGCTTGCCGGCCTCGATCTTCGAAAAATCGAGGATATCGTTCACGAGGTTCAAGAGGACTTCGCCCGACTCGCGGACCACGCGGAGGTACTCCCGCTGGGCCGGTGCCAAGGGCGTATCGAGCACCAGATCGGTCATCCCCAGGATGGCGTTCAGGGGGGTGCGGATTTCGTGGCTCATGTTGGCCAGAAACGCGCTCTTGGCCCGGTTGGCGGCCTCGGCCGCCTCCTTGGCTTGCTGGAGGTGCTCTTGGGCCCATTTCTGCTCGGTCACGTCCCAGAACACCGCTTGAACGCCCACGATCCGCTGCATGGCGTCCCGCACCGGCGACTTGCGGACCTGCACGTACCGCACTTCGCCCCCCTGGCAGTTCTGCTCGATGTCCTCGAACAGCTCCCCGGATTCCGCCACGCGCTGGTCGTCGCGGCGGTACTTGGCCGCCAGCTCTTCCGGATAAAAATCGTAGTCCGTCTTGCCCAAGATCTCTTCCAAAGGCTTGCCCAACAGCGCGCAGAACGACTGGTTGGCAAAGGTGAACCGCCCCTCCAGGTCTTTGCGGAGCACGTGCACCGGCAGGTTTTCGACCAGCGAGGAGTACAGGGCCTGGGAGTCCTTCAGGACGGCTTCGGCCCGGGTCCGGTCGGCAATCTCCGCCTCCAGGCACTGATTGGCCTGCTGGAGTTCCCGGGTGCGCTGGATGACCAACTGTTCGATGCGGGCGGTTCGCCCCAACAGGGCGTTGGCATTGAGCATCACCAGGGCCGTAATCAATATCCCGGAAACCAGCGTACTGAGCGGCAGCCAGCTTTGGCGGGAGGAGATATATTGCTCGGTAGGTGTGCTGTACACGGTCCAGGTGCGGCCTGCCGCGGGGATTTCGACGCGATGCACCAGGGGGGCTGCGGGATCCGGCGGCAAGATGGAGGGCTCGGGGGGCTGTTCCCGAACCCCCCAGGCCCGCATGTGCAACAACTGGGGCTTGGCCGGGTCGGTCTCGTCGAACAGCCAAAGGTCCAGCGGGACCGGCTCGACGCCGACCAGGGCGTGGTCCGCCATCGCGGCGATCTGGAAGCAGCCGACGACCAACCCCTGCAACGCGTCCACGAGTTGTTCGGGAGATTCCAACATGGCGCCGCGAGGATACAGGGGCTTGAACACGAAGATGCCGGCCGCCCGCCCTCGCGCGGTATCCACCGGACAGGGGGTGCTGGCGGCCAGCCGGGCCCCTGCCTCGACCCGCTCGATGGCTGGCCGGCATGCGGCGTTGGCGGCCAGGTCCATCCCCACCTGGCTGACGGGCGAATCGGCTGGCTCGAGAAAATACAGGGGGTAGTAAACCTGGCGGGTTTGGGCAGGCACAGTCCGCCCGTCGGCGTCGCGTTCCACGATGCGATAAGGGGCTTGGAGTTCCCGGCTGGCTGTCGCTTCGTGTTCGCTGCGATGGGCCTGGAGAACCCGGGCCGTTCGCCCCAGGGCCAGCAGTTCCGGATACCGGGCGAAGAACCCCTGGCAGAACGCCCGGAATTCCTCGCGATCGACCGCCTGCGACCCGGTATAGAACGCGTCGATCGCATCCAGCACACCCAAGCACTCGTTCAACTCGCGCTGGATGGCTGCGGTCTGGATGCCGGCATCGTAACGGAACGAAGCCTCGATCAGGCGGTCTTCCCGGATGCGAAGGGCGCGGTACACGACGCCCGCCACGGTCAGCCCCATCAGGCCGACCACCCCCAACACCAGGGCACGTGACCGGACCGCGCCGGTCTGCGAGACGGTTTCCATGGCCAAATCGGCGGTGCCTTGGGCCGCCCGCCACGGAGCCGACCGGCCGCCAGACGAGTTGCCGGCAAAGGAGGACGCGCCGGGAAGGGCTTCTCCCCTTTACAGCCTCAGGGGCGGGCAACCTCATCCCACCATAGTTGGAACTCTGCTCGGCGGCAACCCCCCCAAGCTGGCCGCCCGGACGTGTTTCTGCTGTCTGCTCCATGGCGGGTCCGGGGTGGCGCCCTCCTTTGGCCCATGGGGCGGCTGTCTGGCGGTTCGGCACGTGCAAGACTCTTTTGGGCGAAGTCCTCTTTGCCGGATACTGGCCTTTACCAAAACCGCAATTGCGCGCAGAATACCGCCTCACGTGGGAGTGACGTGTGGGTGCGGGGTGGTTTTCTCGGCGCCGCCCTCGCACAACCAGGGACGCCGGGTCACGGAAACCGGCCGAGTTCGGCAAGGAGCGCGAGAGTGAACAGAGCCTTTTGGGTTGCAGTGATTGGGGGATGCCTGCTGGCATGGGCGGCGCCGCCCGCCGGGGCCCAAGCCCAGGGGGCCGCGCCGGCGGCCTCGCCCAGCATCGCGGTGGTCCTGATCGACGTGGCCGCCGTGTTCAAAGAACACCCCTATTTCAACGCCCGGATGAAGGAACTGCAGGCCGATGTGGATGCGGCCGAGGCCACGATCAAGAAGCAGCGCGACCAGCTCCGCAGCATGATGGAGGAGTTGGGACGGATCAAGGCCGGCACGGAGGAGTACAAGCGTTTCGAGGAGCAGGTGTTCAAGTTCCGCAGCGAGCTGGATGCCAAGGTGCAGCTCCAGCGCAAGGAGTTCCTCCAGCGCGAGGCCAAGATCTACTACCAGGCCTATCAAGAGGTGCAGCGCGAGGTGGAGGCGTTCGCGGCGGCCAACAACATCTCGATCGTCTTGAAGTTCAATCGCGATCCCCCGGACCCGGAAAAGCCGGACGAGATCGTGCGCGATCTGAACAAACCGGTGCTGTACTACGCCAGGTACCTGGACATCACCCCGCACATCATCAAGCAGTTGCGCGAGAAGATGCCGGTGCCCACGGCCAACACGCAGAACGGGCCGGTGCCGTTTCCGCGCCGCTAGGCGCCGGGCAAACTTTTCGGGATGCGCGGGGAAACGCTTTCGCTCCACCCCGCGCCTTGCGGCAGCTCTGTCAGGTCATGGACGACTGGCCAGGCTGGGAATGGATGCCACACCTCCTCAGCGCACGATCGCCGGACCCGCCACGGTTTCCGGGTTCGGGTACTGGAGCGGACGCGATGTCCGCCTGGAGTTCCGGCCCGCACCGGCGGATTCGGGCATCGTCTTCGTGCGTGCCGATCTTCCCGGATGCCCGCGGATCGCCGCCTCGATCGGCCACCGCTACGAAACGCCGCGGCGCACAAGCCTGCGGCATGGCCCGGCCGTGGTCGAAATGGTCGAACACGTGCTGGCCGCGCTGGCCGGACTGGGAATCGACAACTGCGAAATCTGGTCCGACCAGCCCGAGATGCCCGGGGCGGATGGCTCGGCACTGGCCTTTGTCGAGACGCTGCGGGGGGCGGGCATCGTGGAGCTCGATGCTCCTCGGGTCTGCCGCGTGGTGCAACGGGTGATCCGCATGGGCACGCCGGAATCCTGGATCGAGGCCCGCCCCGCCCGCTCGCCCGGCACACACCTGGGGTACGAACTGGACTATGGCCCGGCCAGTCCCATCCCCCGCCAGACCCACGAGGTCTGGTTGTCGCCCGAGGTGTTTTGCCGCGACCTGGCCCCCTGCCGCACCTTCATGCTCCGCGAGGAGGCCGAGTGGCTCTTGGCCCAGGGCTACGGCACCCGGGCGACCCCGCGGGACCTATTGGTATTCGGCCCGGACGGCCCGATCGACAACTGCCTGCGGTTCGCCAACGAGTGCGCGCGCCATAAGGTGCTGGACATGATCGGCGACCTGGCTTTGGGCCAGGCCCAGTGGATTGGCGAATTCCGCGCGTATCGCAGCGGCCACCGGCTGAATGCCGAACTCGTCCGCCGTCTGATCCACGAGACCCCCCTGGTCCGGGCGCGAAGACATTGTGCTTAACCCCCCTCAGGAGCCGCCATCATGGCCACCTATATCTCCGCCCACGCCTCGGTGGACCCCCGCGCGAGCATCGACGACGACGTGGAGATCGGCCCCTTTTGCGTGGTCGGACCCCACGTGCACATCGGGCGCGGCACCCGCTTGGAGAACAACGTCACGCTGATGGGCCGCGTCACCCTGGGCCAATACAACCACCTCTACCCTGGGGTGGTCATTGGCGGCGAACCCCAGGATATCAGCTATTCCGGTGCCGACACCCAGGTCATCATCGGCGACCACAACGTCATCCGCGAATGCGTGACCATCAACCGCGGTTCCGAAAAAGAAGACGGGATTACCGCCATCGGCGACCACAACTTCCTCATGGCCTGCTGCCATGTGGCCCACGACTGCAAGCTGGGGAGCCACATCATCCTCACCAACGCGGTGCTCCTGGGGGGCCATGTGCATATCCACGACCATGCGACCCTTTCGGGCGGGGTGGCCGTCCACCATTTCGCCACCATCGGCAGTTACAGCTTTGTGGCCGGATTGAGCGCTGTGCGGCACGACGTGCCCCCCTATATGCTGGTCGAGGGGTACCCGGCCCGGCCGCGGTGCATCAACGTCGTGGCCCTCAAACGGAACAATTTTCCCCCCCATGTGATCGATAGCCTGGCCGAAGCCCACCGCCTGCTCTATCGCGCCCGGGTCGGTCTGGAGAACGCCCGCGAAATCTTGCGGAACAACGGCCATCTCTGTCCGCAGGTCAATTACCTGCTGAACTTCGTCCAGGAGCAACACGAGGGGAAGCACGGGCGCGGGCGCGAACGCCGCCGGGCCGCTTGAAGGGGCAGGAAGAAGGAGCCGCCGGGCAGGCCGGTCTTGCCGGGTCTGGCCCCCTACAAGCCCAGGAACCACATTCCCAACCAACCGGAATCCTTCGCCGCCGCATCGAGCCGCCGTGCCCTCTGTCCGCCAACTCCGCATCGCTGTCGTAGGCGCCGGCCGTCTGGGCAGTTTCCACGCCCAGAAACTGTCGGCCAATCCCGAAGTCCAGTTGGTCGCCGTGGTGGACCCTTCGGAGGAGGCCCGTACCCGTCTGGCAGCCGCCTGCCAGGCCCAACCGCTGCCCGACCACGGTCCGCTGTGCGGGACGACTGACGCGGCCATCGTCGCCGCACCCACGGAGGTCCACTACCCCATTGCGCTGGACCTCATTCGCGCGGGTATCCATGTGCTGGTCGAAAAGCCGCTATGCCCAACGGCCGACCAGGCCGACCAGCTCGTCCATGCGGCCCGCCGGCAGGGGGTGGTCCTCCAGGTGGGCCACATCGAGCGTTTCAACCCGGCCTTTTGCGCGGTCCAATGGTGCACGCCGTGGTATATCGAAGCGGTTCGCGCCGCCCCGTACGCCTTCCGCTCGATGGATGTGGGGGCCGTGTTGGACCTGATGATCCACGATATCGACCTGGTGCTGGCCTTGGCCCGAAGCCCCCTGCTGCGGATCGACGCCCTGGCCATGCCCGTGCTGGGCCCCTGGGAAGACGTGGCCCAGGCCCGGCTGGAGTTCGCCTCGGGTTGCGTGGCCAATCTGCTGGCCTCGCGGGTCCACTTCCAGACGGTGCGCCGCCTGCATCTGTGGAGCAGCGAGATGCACGCGGCCATCGATCTTGGCAGCCGGCGGGCGACCATCGTCCGGCCCAGCCCGGTGCTCGGCGCCGGACAACTGGATATCCAGGCCCTCGCCGCCGAGCCCCCCATGCGCCGGGATGCCATCCTGGCCGAACACCTCAAGCGCCAGGACCACGAGTACCCGGCCACCGACGCCTTGGCGCTGGAACAACAGGATTTTTTGGAAAGCATCCGTTCGGGGCGGCCGCCCCGGGTCCCTGGCGAAGCAGGTCGGGAGGCAGTCGCGGTGGCGGAAAGAATCTTGCAGCAGATCGCCGCCCGCCGCGCCGGGGAACCTTTGCGGCCAGTGCACGGCGTCCCACCCCCCCACGCCCCTTTCTTCATCAGCGCCGAGCCCGGCGTCCCTACGTGAAGCGCCGCGGACCTGCCGACTGCGCGCGGTGGACCTTCCCATGGGCCGTTTCTATCGACGGCCACCGTGCCAGGCAATAAGTCCACGAATCGCCACGACCCCTGCCCGGATGCGCCGCGCCATGACAAGGCATGCAGTCTGACCGTTTGACGGCTCGCTTGCATAGCTTGACCTTGCGTCGAGGGCGGCGGTATGCTCAAGATGATTTGTGTGGCCAGAAGGGCGGGCCAAGGGTGGCTCCTTTTCGCCGGCCACGAAGGAGGATAACGAGGCGGGTGGAGCCGTCGAGACGGCTGTTCCATCTCAGGCAGGCCGTCATGCGGGTTCAGAAAGCCTGAATAAGTGATCCAGTCGCGCCATTTTCGTACTCTCCGAAAACGAGCGGTAGCCGGCTCCGCGTATGGCCTTTTTTGGCCGCGGCATCCATTAGCCAATGCATTGAGGCCGCTATGTTAACCCGGTTGCGAGTCCACGGCTTCAAGAATTTGGTGCATGTGGATGTCTCCTTCGGCCCGTTCACCTGCATCGCGGGGGCGAACGGAGTCGGGAAGTCGAACCTATTCGACGCCATTACTTTTCTCAGCGCGCTGGCCGACCGCCCCCTGATGGACGCGGCCAGGTCCGTGCGGGACGAGCGCTACCGTGCCACGGATGTGCGGAGCCTGTTTCTGAAGCTGGGGGCCGAGCACCTGCCAGAAATCTCGTTCGCGGCCGAGATGCTGGTGCCCGAGACAGGGCAGGACGACTTGGGGCAGACCGCCAAGGCCGCGATTACATTTCTGGAATACCGACTGCGGTTGCGGTACCGCGCTGGACCCGACGTGGGCACCGGCGAGCGGATCGAGATCGTCGAGGAACAGTTGCGGCACATCAATGTCGGGGACGCGTTAAAACACCTCGGTTTCCCCCATTCTGCCGAGTGGCGCCGGTCGGTGGTTAAAGGGCGCCGGGTGGGACTTTTCCTTTCTACCGAGGGCGAGGGGCCCGAGCGGCGAGTAAAACTCCACCAGGACGGACGCAGCGGCAAGCCGCGTGAGTACCTCGCCTCGCAACTTCCCCGGACGGTGCTTTCCAGCACGAACGCTTCGGAAAGCCCCACGGCGCTTTTGGCGCGGCGCGAGATGCAGTCCTGGCGACTCCTTCAGCTTGAGCCCTCCTCGTTGCGCCGGCCGGATCCGTTCCATGCCCCGGTCCACGTGGGGGTGGACGGTTCGCATCTGGCCGCCACGCTCTATCATCTGGCCCGTCGGGCGGGCGGTAACGCCTCGCCCGCTGAGGATGCCACGGTCTATACCCGTGCGGCCAATGCGCTTTCCCAATTGGTGGACGATGTGCGCGAGGTCCGAGTCGACGTGGACCGACAGCGGGAATTGCTTACCCTTCAGGTGTTAGACTGCAACGGCAATGTCCATGCGGCCCGTGCGCTATCCGACGGCACGCTTCGGTTCCTGGCACTGGCAATCCTCGACCTAGATCCCGAAGCCCGGGGGCTGCTGTGTTTCGAGGAACCGGAGAACGGCATCCACCCCGCTCGTATTCCGGCAATGCTCCGGCTGCTCAAGAGCCTGTGCGTCGATACCGAGGAGCCGGTCGGGCCCGATAATCCCTTGCGACAGGTGATTGTCAATACCCACTCGCCGGTCGTCGTCGGTCTTGTAGAGGATGATGATCTGCTTGTCGCAGAAACCCGAGAAGTGCCAGTCGACGGCAGGCCGTGTCAGGGGGTGAAGTTTTCATGGCTCGAGGAAACCTGGCGTGCCAGATCGGCTCCCGATAGCCCCCCGGTCTCACGGGGCCAGCTCGGTCCATACCTCAATCCGCTGGCCGTTCCGGACGAGCAAAAGGCCGCCGGTGTACCCCCCAGCCGCTTTGCCGCGAGGCGGCGCGTCAAAGACCGCAAGGACCTTCAGCCCTTTTTGCCGTTTATCAGCGAAGGATGAGGGAGCTGCGGGTCACGTTGCTGGCGGACGGCTCGTCCGACCGGGCCTTGTTGCGGCCGCTCCGCTGGCTGCTGGCCCAGCACCTGCCGAACTTTGCCATTGCCGCGCAATGGGCCGATCTCGGCAAACGGGATCGGCTGGAAGCCGATCCGCCGCGCCGGCCCCTCGTCCTTGAGGCGGAAATCGCCGTGCTCGGGATCGGCGAACTCCACGCCTTCGACCACGTTCTTGGACAAGCGCACCCACTCCAACCGCGCGTGCCAGCCCACCTCCAGCCACTTGCCCCGGCACAGATTGCGGGCCACGACGTTGTTCTCCGGCGGGACCCCGGCACCGCCAGCATAATAGCGGTCCAGGTCGTTGATGGCCGGGTAGCGCTTGCGGTACAGCTCTTGCGGCACGGCGGCCAGTTGCTTCTTCATGTAGTCGTACACCATATTGTGCCACACCGGGGAGCGGTCCAGGCCGCGGCCGTCGATACGAATGGCAGGATCGCAATCGACAAAGATGTTGTTTTCCACGCGGTGGTCGCGCCCGCCGCCGATGAACATCGCCCAGTGCACCTTGTAAAACACGTTGCCGAACACCTCAGTCCCGCTGACGCAATCGTCCATGTACACGCCCATCGATCCCATCCCCACCCCGCCCGTGTGGTGGATATAGTTGTGGCGGATACGATTGCCGCGAAAGGTCCAGTCGCGGCCGGTGTAGATCGCGCCTACGTCGCCGGTCTCTAGGGCGATGTGGTGGATCTCGTTGCGCTCGATGGCGTGTTCGTTGCCGCCGAACAGAATGGCGCAGTGCGGGTGGTCGTGAATGAGGTTGTTGCGGGCCGCAAGCCCGACACCCTGCATGAGGACCGCTGGGACGTAGCACTTGGACCATCGGCCCTGGCGGGCGAAGTGGCAGTGTTCGACCACATGGCCGGCAGGGGTGAGGGTTTGGCGGTCGCCGCCGGCGAGCGACACGCCGCCGTCGCCCGTGTCGAACACGTCGCATTGCGCCACGGCGTGGTTGGCCCCTCCCTCGATCCGCACGCCCCAGTTGCCCAGGTTCCGCAGCACACACCGCACGATTTGGACATTCGAGCCGCCGCGGACCTCGATGCCGCTGGCCCGGCCCCCCTCCAGCGTCCACCCTTCCACGCGCACGTGCGACGCGCCGGAGATCCGCACCAGCGGCTCCTCCAGGCGCGAAAACAAGGCGCTGGCCGGGCCCTCCAGCCGCTCCGGCGGCCAGAAGTACAGCATCCCGCGACTGCGATCAAGGTACCATTCGCCCGGCTCGTCGAGTTCTTCGAGCACGTTCAAAAAGTAGAACCGCTGCCCCTTGCGGAACCCGTACAGGCCATGGGGCGCCGCCGTGCGAATGTGGCGGCGGTGGAGATCCAGCTTTTCCACGCGCTCGTAGGAGTTGGCCCAATCCCACGCCCAGTAGCCGTGGACCCATACATCGGCCACGTCCTTCCAGCGTTGCGGCCGGTCGCCCGCATAGTGAAAGCCTTCGCGGAGCCGGCCGATCTGGCCCCCGTGGCCGTCGCTGCCGGCCGTCGTCTCGGGAAAACCGGCGATGTGTTCCCACTGTCCCTGGTTGGGCCAGCGGGCCAGCGTCATGGGCTTGCCCTGGAAGAACAGCTCGCCATGGGCCGGCACCCCGGGACGCCCAAAGCCCCGCGACCGCAGCGTGCCGAAGTCGTCGATCCCCCGGGCCCGAAGGTCCACCTGAAGAACCTTGCCGCGGGCCTTGGCGTCGAGGCGTTGGAGGACGGCCAGGTCCGAAACCGGCACAAACCCCGAAAGCGGCACGGCGCCCAGCAAGCGAGGGGTTTGGCCGCTGGCGGCCCGCCAGACCACCGGCCGGTCCGGTGTGCCCGAGTCCGCCTGGCCTAGCTCGAACGCTTTGCTCCGCACGTAGTCGCCGCCGTGCACCACCACGGCGATCCCGCCTGGCAGTGCTGCGCCCTTCGGAAGCAGCCGGCGAACGGCATCGCGTGCGGCTTCCAGCGTGGCCAGCGGCCGGTGGGCCGACCCCTCCTGGGCATCGTCGCCTTGCGGGCTGACGTGAATCTCCACGGCCGCGGGTTGCGCCGCCTGCTCCCCCGTGGCTACCCCGGCCGGCACGCACAGGGCCAGCCCTGCCAGGAAAACGGCCAAACGCCAGGCGTCAACGCCGGGAGGTGTGTCTTTGATGTCCATGGGGTACTCCCAAGATATTGTTGGGGGCGAGAACAAACAGCGGCAGGCTGCATCCTGCGGATGCGCCCTCTCTGGACAACGGTGGCGCGGTTTTCTGCGTGGGTGCAGAGCACCCACCCGACGTCTGTAGCTTGTCCCACCGGGCCCTTACGTCTGTAGCTTATCCCACCGGGCCCTTACGGGCCCGGCTCTACGGGCCCGGCTCTACGGGCCCGGCTCCAGTCTAACAACCTCATAGGGCCCGGGTGATGCCGGGCAAGGCGGTGGGGTAGCGGCCGGCAGCATCGGGCCGCACGGGGGGCTCTGCGTCCAGGGCATACTTCTCCGGGCCCAGGCGGAGGTCCGAGGCCACGGCCTCGCTCCAGGTTATGCGTCGGCCGGAATAGGTGGCCATGCGGCCCAGAACCGCGGTCATGCTGCTGGTGGCACCGTAATCCCCCTCGAACTCATACGGGCCGTCGCCGAAGATACTGGCCTGGAGATCGTCATGCTCGCGCTGGTAGGGGTTTTGGGCGCGGAATGGTCGGGCGCGGAGATTCCGCGGGGTCAATTGGCCCAACCCCCAGGGGCCGGTCCCCAGGGTCATCGCCCCCTGGGTCCCCAGCACTTCCTCCGACACATGGGTCCACGTGCCGGGTTGCTGCCGGGCCTGGCAGATGTGCCGGCCGCCGCCAGGGTACTCGAACTCGACGGCGTGGTGGTCCCAGATATCGCCTTCGGTGCGGACTTGGCGTCCCCCCATCCCGGCCGCCCGGAGCGGCAGGGCGTCGAAGACCCAGTTGGCCACGTCGATCTCGTGGCAGGCCTGCTCGACCAGGTGGTCGCCGCACAGCCAGCAAAAGACGTTCCAGTGGCGGATCTGGTATTCCATCTCGCTCATGGCTGGGGGCTTGGGCCCGGCGGGCCGGCCGCCCGCCACATTGAAATAGGTCCGCACCAGGCGCACCTGGCCCACAGCGTTCTGGCGGAGGCGGCCGATGGCCTCGAGGTAGTTCGGCTGGTGGCGGCGCTGCAAGCCCACGCCCACCGAAAGCCGCTTGCGTTTGGCCTCCTCGTTGGCGGCCATCAGCATCCGATAGCCTGGGGCGTCGACACAGCAGGGTTTTTCGAGAAAAGCATGTTTGCCGGCCTGGACTGCGGCCGCATAGTGAATGGGCCGAAAGTGGGGCGGGGCGGTCAACAGCACGAGGTCCACCCCCGCCTCGATCACCCTCCGGTAGGCATCGAACCCCGTGAAGCGTCGCTGGGGGGGCACGTCGATTCGCGGCCGAAGGTCTTCGTATTTCAACAGGTTTTTCAGCGCCGTTTCGATCCGCTCGGCAAACAGGTCGCCCACGGCCACCAGGCGGACCGGGTACTTGGTGCTGAGGGCCTCGCGGCAGGCCCCGGTGCCGCGGTTGCCGCAGCCCACGAAACCCAGACGAAGCAGGTCGCTGCCGGCGGCGTGGGCCATGCGGGCCAGCTCGATTGTTGCCGCTCCGCCAACGACGATGCGGGTTTGGACCCCGCCGTCCAGCCGGCGGCGGATCGTGGACCTTCGGTCCGGCAATTGCCTCTTCACCCCGGAGTCCATAGCATAACTCCCGTAGGACAACGGAACCACGGCCGGGTGCTGTGCCGCAACGCGACCATTATGGGGCCGGCCATGGCGGGCCGCAACCTGCGGCACTGCGGCCGTGTAAGGCGCGGCCGGGCTGCTCGCCATACCCCGTTTTCCCGCCGCGGAAAGCGCTAGGATGGCAAGGGGCGCGTCGCGTCCGGCCGGTGCTCGCAACTATTAGGCAGGCAGCATTAGGGCCTTTGGGCATGGCCGTGGGACCAGCGACAGCGATTGGCGGCGTGGTGCTCTGCGGGGGCCAGAGCCGCCGCATGGGGCAACCCAAAGCCATGCTCCCCTTTGGGCCGGAATGCATGCTTCAGCGTGTGGTTCGCTTGCTGGGCGAGGCCGTGCAGCCCGTGGTGGTGGTAGCGGCCCCGGACCAGCCGCTGCCCCCCTTGCCGCCGGAAGTAAAGATCGCGCGGGATCGCAAGCCGGGTCGAGGGCCGCTGGAGGGAATTGCGGTGGGTTTGCAAGCCCTGGCGGGCCGGGTGCCGGCGGCGTATGTCTCGGCCTGCGACGTCCCCCTGTTGGTGCCGGCGTTTGTCCGCCGAATGGCTGAGCGGGCGGGCGACTGGCCCGTGGCAGTGCCCCATGTGGGCGGGTACGACGAGCCGTTGGCCGCCATATACCGGGTCGACGTGCTGCCGCAGATCGAAGCCCTGTTGGCGGCCGGCCGGCTGCGCCCCGCCTTCCTCTTCGACGTGGTGCCCACCCTGCGAATCCCGGCCGAGGTGCTGCAAGAGGTGGATCCCGACCTCCTCAGCCTTCTGAATGCCAACCGGCCGGAGCAATATGCCGTGGCGTTGCGCCGCGCAGGGTTGACGCCGTAAGGGGGCGGGCGGTCCGTGTTGCACCGCGGCTGGACAAGCTCGTCTTTTCTCGACTTCGCGACTCGCCTTGACGCCCAACGCCCGATGGCCAACAATAGGAAGTGCATCAAGCGGCCCTGCTCTCGGCGGGCGCGGCCGGCGAGGATCGTTGGCGGGAGATCGTCATGCGGGTGATTTTCAAGTTCAAGGGGGGGCCGCTCGACGGCAAGACGGTCTCCGGCGATGCCGGCGAACCCGGCGAGGCCCAGCGCTACTACGTGTTGACCTATCACGGCCGGCTGGGCCAGCGGTTCCGCACCGCTTCGGAGTATGCGGTCAACGTCCTGGTGCGCAAAGGGGTGCGCATGGGCGAGTCGCACCGTTTTCAGCCGCACTACTACGAGGTGATCGACCGCATCGACAACGGCGACGTGCTGCTGGTCCGCACCGAGTACGTGCCCCTGAGCGAGCGGCGCTGAAAGCGCCATGGATGGGCGCAGGGAGCGCGGGGCTGCGGCAGCCTCTTTGCCGCGGCGCTTGGGGGCGATAAGATCAGCGCGTTGGCCGACTTCCCCCAGCCGCGCCGCGCATCGATGTTTTGCTACGATCTTCGGGCAGCGCGAGCCAAAGCGTTCCACCGCCTGACGGACGGGGTGTTGGACCTTTTGGTCATTGGCGGGGGCATCGTGGGGGCCGGCGTGGCCCGCGACGCGGCGATGCGTGGCCTGCGCACCGGCCTGGTCGAACAATACGATTTCGCTTTCGGCACCAGCAGCCGCTCCAGCCGCTTGCTCCACGGGGGTTTGCGATACCTGGCTCAGGGGCGAGTGCGGCTGGTCTACCAGGCCAGCCGCGAGAAGCGCCGGCTATACCAGCTTGCCCCGCACCTGGTCGAACCGCTGGCCTTCATCTTCCCGGCGTACCGGGGCAGCCGCTGGCCGCTATGGAAACTGCGCCTTGGGGTCCGCTTGTATGACGCACTGTGTGGGGGGCAGAATCTAGGCCCCTCGGAGGCACTGAGCGCTGCCGAGGTGGCGGTCCGCGTTCCCGGTATCCAGCGCCAGGGGCTTTCCGGGGCCGTCCGGTATTTCGACGCGTTGACCAGCGACACGCGACTGGTGGTCGATACCTTGCGGTCGGCTGTGGGGCACGGGGCCGCAGTGGTCAACTACACGCGCTGCCTGGAAGCGGTCCGCGACGGCGCGGTATGGCGCTGTGCGTTGTGCGATGAACTGGCCGGCCAGCAACTCGCGGCCCGCAGCCGCGTGGTGGTCAACGCCACCGGACCGTGGGCGTCGTCCTTTCCCCCCAGCCGGCTCCGCCTGCGCCTGACCAAGGGGATTCATCTGGTGGTCCCCCGGGATCGGCTGCCCGTGCCCGATGCCGTGGTCATGACCGACCAGCGGCGGATCTTGTTTGCCATCCCTTGGGGCCGGCGCGTCATTCTGGGTACGACCGATACAGACTACAACGGCCCCCTGGAGGCCGTTTGCCCGGAGCCGGAAGACGTAGAGTATGTTTTAGCCGTCGTGAATCGCACGTTCCCCCGCTTGGCGTTGGCGCCGGCGGATGTGCGCGGGGCCTGGGCGGGGCTCCGGCCACTGGTGGCGCGGGGGCACGGCCGGCCATCGGACATCTCGCGGGCCCACGAGATCCACATGCCCCAGCCCGGATGGGTGGACGTGGCCGGCGGCAAACTCACCACGTACCGCCTCATTGCCGAACACGTCGTCGACCGCGCCGTCCGCTACCTGGGTTGCCGGGTGCTGCCGTGCGCCACGACCGTGGTCCCCCTGTTGCCCCCCGAAACCGTGGGCCCCACCAGCGGTATTCTGCCGCCCCCCTTGGCACGCGAAGTGGTCGACGAGCTGTGCCGGCACCAATGGGCTGTCCACCTGGACGACGTGATGATCCGCCGCACTAGTTGGCTCTATGCCGAAGACCGTCCCTTGGCCGCCGCCCGGCTGGTAGCTGGCTGGATGGCCGAAATCCTCGGCTGGGACCAGGCGGCGCAGCAGGCAGAATTGACCCGCTGCCAACACGCCGCCGGCTGGCTAATGAACCAACAAGACGAATGCCCCGAGCCGCAAACCTCAAGGAGCAGGGAGGAATGACCAAAGGCCAATGACCAAACACCAATGACCAAACACCAATGACCAAACACCAATGACCAAATACCAATGACCAAATACCAATGACCAAACCCAATGACCAGGCACCAATGACCAGCCACCTAGGACCTGGCACCTACGACCAAGC
>FWPU01005761.1_pt1 | contig 26134 bp, 26 predicted proteins | sample 2228361 | NCBI WGS metagenome assembly FWPU01 (sample SAMEA103939777, study PRJEB20133) | metagenome | reverse complement strand
CTTCCTGCCAGTTCTCCCGGCATGGCTTGGTCAGCCGGAAGGTCTACACCGCCTTTCCTCTATTTCCACACCCGCTGATTATAGCTTCCGACCGTGCTCAACGTCGTCTGGGCGCCGCTCATGATGCTGCTGCCGCACGACCACAGCATGTGGGCCTCGATCGCGATCTACACGGGTCGCGAGGACAACGTGCTCTGGGAGGCCGATGCGATCCACTCGGTGACGAATCCGATTCAGCGCTTGACGGGCGCGATCCACGTCTACGGCGGCGACTTCTTCGCGACGGAGGGGCGCAGCGAGTGGGACCCCGAGACGCTCCGCCGGCGGCCGTTCGACCTCGCGGCCGCGCGAGCGACGTTCCGCGAGGCGCAGGAGCTCTTCGCGTCCGGCCGCAGCGCGCCGCGATGAGCACCTCCGAGCCCCGCGTCCGCCCCGCGGTCCCCGCCGACCGCGACGTCCTGGTCGAGTTCGCCTGTGCCATGGCGCGCGAGACCGAGCACCGCGAGCTCGACGTCGCGACCGTCCGCGCCGGCGTCGAGGCCGTGCTCGCCGACCCGGCGCGCGGCCGCGTCTTCGTCGTCGAGCACGACGGACGCCCCGTCGCGACCCTCATGCTGACCCACGAGTGGAGCGAGTGGCGCAACGGCTTCCTCTGGTGGATCCAGAGCGTCTACGTAACGCCGCAGCACCGCCGGCGCGGCTTCTATCGCATGCTGCACGAGCACGTGCGGGCGCTCGCGCGCGAGACGCCCGATGTCTGCGGGCTGCGGCTCTACGTCGAGCGCGACAACCGCACCGCGCAGGCGACCTACCGGCGGGTGGGCATGGAGGAGACCGCGTACCTGGTCTACGAGGAGGAGATCCGCAGGGGCTGACGTGCGGCGCGGCTCAGGTCAACGGCCGGCGCCTCCCGGCTTGCTCGCCCCGAGGTGCCGCACGAAGTGCAGGCTCGTGACCATCATCCCCTCGCGCTCGTAGAACCGGTGCGCGTCCTTGCGCTGGACGCCCGAGTCGAGGTGCATCTGCCCGCAACCGGCGCGCGCGGCCTCCTCGAGGTAGGCGAGCCGGTAGCCCGATTGTTCTTGACGTCGCACCCGGGAGACGAAGTCGCGCTCCTCGACGTGCGGGCGCAGCTCGCGCACGACGGGAGAGCACGCGGCGATCTCCGCGTCGGTCGTGGCTACGCGAATGCTCATGCTCGCTCCTCCGCCGGCCGGCCGGCTCCCGCGGTCGTCCTGCCCGACCTTCGACACCCCGCTAGAGCTCGATGACGTAGCCGTCCGGGTCGGCGACGTACGCGTACGGAACGCCGGGAGCGTGCTCGCCGCGGCTCAGCAGCTTGCCTCCGGCCGCCTCGACCTCGGCGATCACCGCGTCGAGGTCGGCGTCGCTGCGCAGCCGGAAACCGAAGTGCGCGATGCCGCCCTGCGTGCCCGCGAGGTGCGCCGTCGCCGGGTCCGCATTGAGGGTCACCAGGTCGTCGCTGCCCGGCGTGTTGAAGAACACCATGTGCGGTCCTTCACGAAGACACACCTGCATCCCGAAGACGCCGGTGTAGAGGCGCAGCGAGCGCTCGAGGTCCCGCACGGCGAGATGGATGTGGGTCAGACCCTGCGTCGCGATCATCGCATCCTCCGTCGGTGCATCCCTCCATCGGTCGTCGAGCCGCGTCAATCCACCCGCCGCGTCCCTCCCGTTGACCGTACCTTACCGGCTGGCGTACTGCGGACGGGCCGCCACGGATCCAGAGGAAGGAAGAGCACGATGAGCCAGCCCGGCGCCACGCTGCGACCCATGACCGAGCGCTACCGCCGCCCGGACTGGGTGCGGCGGCTGAACGCGATGGCCGACGCGGTCGGCGGCGACGCGCGGCGCCTCGTCCCGATCGACCCGGAAGACCTGCTCGAGCAGGCCGAGGCGTCGCTCGGCTTCGAGCCGCGCGGCGACTTCGGCGACCCGACCTGGCGCGAGCGCTTCACCCGGCTCGCGAGCGCGATCGACGCATCCAGCATGCACGTCGTCGGCCGCCTCATGACGCGCGAGGAGCTGCTGCGCGCCCTGCGCACGCGCTTTCTCTTGACCCGCGAGCTCGACGTCAATCCTACGATCGCGGACGAGCGCATCGAGGCGCCGATCATCGTCACCGGCCCCGCGCGCTCGGGCACGACGATCCTCTTCGAGCTCCTGTGGCTCGATCCCGACCTGCGCGCGCCCGTCGCCTGGCAGGCGCTGCACCCGCTGCCCCGTGCGCAGAGCAAGCAGGACGAACGACAGCGCCTGCACGCCACCGAGTGCGAGCAGGAGCTGTGGGCCGACGTGCAGCCCGAGTTCGCCGCCATCCACGAGCTGCGCTCGGACCTGCCGGTCGAGTGCGTGACCCTCACCCTGCCCTGCTTCTGCGGCCCGCACTGGGCGATGATCGCGCAGCTCGAGGGCTTCGAGATGGACAGCGCGGCGATGTACGACTTCCACCGCCGCGCCCTGCAGGTGATGCAGCACGGCCTGCCGAGGCGCACCTGGCTGCTCAAGACGCCCGGGCACCTCGCGACGCTCGAGCTGCTGTTCGCGACCTACCCCGACGCGTGGGTCGTGCAGACGCACCGCGACCCGGCGAAGACCATGCCGTCGACCGTGAGCACGACGGCGATGGTGCAGTGGATGCGCACCGACCACGTCGACGTCACCTCGCTCGCCGCCGCGATCGAGGCGGTCTTCACCTGGGCGCTGAACCACAGCGTCGAGCTGCGCACGACCGCGATCGGCACCGTGCCGAACCGCTTCGTCGACGTGCACTTCGACGCGCTGATGCGCGACCCGGTCGACACGCTCGAGCAGGCGTACGAGCGCATGGGACGCCCCTTCACGAGCGAGCACGCCGATCGCATCCGCGCCTACCTGCGCGACAAGCCGAAGGGCAAGTTCGGCGCCCACCGCTACGCGCCCGAGGACTGGGGATTCACCGCCGAGTCGCTGCGCCGCAACCTCGCGCCGTACATCGACCACTTCGGCGTCGCGCTGGAGGACTGAGCCGATGAGCGAGATCCAGACCGAGAGCCGCAACGCCTTCCGCGAGCTGCTCGCGAGCCTCGCCGAGATCGAGCGCCGCTGGGCGAGCGCCGAGTGGAACCTGCTGGGCGAGGCGGACGTCGCGGACGCGCACCGCGCGCTCATGCACCTGATCGGCGGCGGCATCACGACCTTCTTCGAGGCCGACCACACGCGCCCGCGCTTTCAGCGCATCGTCACGCCGACGCTCAAGTTCTCGGGCGACAACGCGGACGCGATCTACCACGACGCCGACGTCCACCCGGACTACCAGTACGTCGTGCGCGGAAAGATGGACGGCGCGGTCTACGTCTCGCTCACCGTCGAGTGCGACACGCGCGACGGCAGCATGGCGAGCCGCACCGCGGGCGTGATCAACGACACGCAGTTCGACGTCGACGCGAACGGCCGCTTCGAGATCCGCCTCGGCGGCCCGCCGCAGGAGCGCAACTGGCTCGGGCTCGAGGAGCACGCGACGCGCATCACGACGCGCCACTACTACGAGAACGAGCGCCCGGCCGCGGCCGATCCGACGCGCAACGCGGCGCTCGAGATCGAGGTGATCGAGCCCAAAACCCCGCCGCCGCCGTCGCCGAACGACGCGTCGATCGCGCGCGCGATCCGCCGCGTCGAGCGCTTCGTACGCTCGCGCACGCTCGAGCAGCTCCCGATGGTCAAGCGCGAGCAGCCGCCGTTCGTGTCGATCGTGCCGAACCAGTTCCCGAAGCCGGTGCGCCCCGACACCTTCGGCCTCGCCGCGTTCGACGCGCACTACTCGATGGCGCCCTTCTTCCTCGGCCCCGACGACGCGCTGGTCATGACCGGACGCTGGCCCAGGTGCCGCTGCGCGAACGTGTCGCTGTGGAACCGCTTCCTGCAGACGCTCGACTACGCGAACCGGCCGGTGTCGCGAAACCGCGCCCAGACCAAGCTCCGCCCGGACGGCAGCTTCGAGATCGTCCTCGCGCACCGCGACCCCGGCCACCCGAACTGGCTCGACACCGAGGGCAAGGCGCTGGGGCTCGTGTTCTGGCGCTTCTTCCTCGCGGAGGAGGAGCCGGAGACGCCGCAGGCGAGCGTGGTGCCGTTCGCCGAGGTCGCGACAGCGAGCAAGCGCTGAGCTTCAGCCGCGGAGCGCCGCGACCAGCGCGTGGGGCTCGGCGACGCTGACCGAGAGCTCGCGGAGCTCGATCGGCATGCCGAGCATCCGGGCGCGCTGCGGCGGCGTGAGCTCGATCTGCACGAGGCCGCGCGCCGACCCGTTCACCAGGTAGCGCCCTTGCGCCCGTGCACGCCCTTGCTGAGCGGCCGCGCCCCCGAGGGCCGAGCAGAGCGCACCGCGGAACGCGGGAAGCGCGCAAAACGCCCAGCCCATGCACACCTCCACCTCGTCGGGAGAAACCTCGACCCACGCCGTCGACAGCGGCAGACCCAGCAGGGTCGAAAGCGCGCCCTACCACGGTTCGAAGCGGATCGGAGCGCGCACCACGACGTCAGGGCGCCTTCTGCTCCGCGATCATGAGGCGGTTGCCGCACGTATCGTCGAAGATCGCGTACGAGAGGCCGTTGCCCGCATCCGTCGGCGGCACGCTGAAGACGACGCCCCGCTCCTCGAGGCGCGCGTGCTCCGCCTCGAGGTCGTCGACGTGGAACATCGTGAGCGGGATGCCCGCCTCGTAGAGCGCCTGCTGGTACGCCTCCGCGAACGGGTAGCCGGTCGGCTCGAGCAGCAGCTCGACCTCGTCCGGCGCCTCGGGCGACACCACCGTGAGCCAGCGCGCGCCGCCCGCCGGGACGTCGGTCTTCTTCACGAAGCCGAGCACGCCCGTGTAGAACTCGAGCGCCTTCTGCTGGTCGTTGACGAGCACGCTCGTCACCTTGATCCTCATCCCCTCGCTCCGTCGTCAAGCGTCGTTTTACGCGTCGAGCATCGACAGAACGAGCCCCTCGTCCGGCCGGACCCGGCCCTCCACCGTGTCGCGGTACGCGCGCTCGACCGCCTCGGGGCCGCGGCGGTGCACGATCCGCAGCCAGCCGTCCGTGCCGGCGAGGAACGCGTGCCACGCGTCCGCGAGGCGCGCCTGGAAGACACCCGGGCCCCATTCCCGATTTCGCTTCTCCATCTCGCCCGGAGCGAAGAAGAAGGTCGGCTTCGCGCCCGGAAGGTCGTCGGTCGAGCCCATCTTCTCCCAGTGCGTGATCCCGACCTGCGAGCTGTACTTGACGTTGTCGCCCAGGTGACGGTGCACCGCGCTCGTCACCTCGGCGTTGCCCGCCATGTCGACGAGCACGATCGGCTCGTCCACCGGCAGCGAGCCGATCGCGCGGTACTCGACGGCGCGGTCGTAGCAGCCGAGCCGCTCGACGAAGGCGACGTTGGCCGGCGACGTGAGCCCGACGACGCGGCAGGCGCCGCGCTTCGCGAGCAGCCAGGCGAGCGAGAACGCGGTCTTGCTCGACGCGCTCGCGAGCACGACCGAGCGCGCGCCGAAGAAGCCGTTCTGGGCGAGGAAGTCGTCGAGCAGGAACGCGGTCGCAAACAGCGGCCAGAAGAGCATCATGCGCGGCTCGTCGCGCGGGTCGTAGCGCGGGTCGCCGGCGAGGCGCGTGTACTGGTTGTAGATCGGCGGGAGCTGCTGGCGGTGCGGCGTCGCGTCGACGAAGCCGCGCTCGCTCGCCTGCGACGGCACGACGACCAGGTGGGTCGACATCGGAAAGTAGCCGAAGATCCGCTCCCCCGGGCGAAGCCCGCTCTCACCCGCCTCCTCGACGACTCCGATGCCCCAGGCCGGAATGCGCCCCCAGCCGTCGTCGGCCGGGAAGAACTGCCAGTAGCCGATCATCTCGCCGACCGCGCCGTAGGTCACGTTGTTCGCGGTGAAGGCGAACGAGTCGATGCGCAGCACCGCCTGCCCGGAGCCCGGCGCGGGCCGGGGCGGCGCCTCGCCCGGGACGATGCGCGTGCGACGGAGGTCCTTGCGGTCGACGAGGAAGTCCATGGGCCTGCACCTTGGCCGATGCTCCGAGCAGGGTCCAGGGCCCGCCCGGGCGCGGGGACGTGCCCGAGGGAGCGCCCGACCCCGGAGGCTGGTGTCGGCCCGGCAACGCAGGCACCGTGCTGCCGCACGCCCGCGGCGGGCGTCCGAAGGAGACCGGCGAGGAGGAGAGGAATGAGCATCTTGCACGAGGCCCGCACCGCGCTCCGGCGCGCCGTCCCCGCGCTCGTCGCCCTCGCGCTCGCCTGGCCCGCGCCGGCAGCCGAGGCGCAGTCGAGCGCGCTGCAGAGCAGCACGCCGCAGCAGCGCGCGGCGATCCAGACCGCGTTCCTCAAGGAGAAGCTCGGGCTCGACGCGCAGCAGGCGGCCAAGGTCGCGGCGCTCGACCTTCAGTACGCCGAGAAGGCGGAGCCGATCCTCAAGGGCTCGGCGGGGCCGTTCGCCAAGCGGCGCGAGATGAACGCGCTCCAGGCGGAGAAGGAGGCGGCGCTGCGCGAGATCTTGACCCCCGAGCAGTTCACCAAGTACGAGGCCTCGCGCGAGGAGCTCCGTGAGAAGCTCGAGGAGGAGCTCGCCAAGAGCAGAAACGGCGGGAGCTGACGCCCTGCCCGAGCACCGGCGGCATCGTACGAACGGCGGATGTCTCCCGCCGTGCACGGGAGTATCCTGCGGCCCGGCGACATGGCGCACACGGTTCTGATCGTCGAGGACGACCCGCCGACCCGAAGGCGCCTCGAAGCCGCCGTCGGCAGGGTCGCCGGCCTGCAGGTCACGGCGCCTACCGGGTCGGCGCGCGAGGCTGCCCTCGCGCTTCGCTCGGCGCCCGACGTGTTGCTCATCGACCTCGGGCTGCCGGACGGGAACGGCGTCGACCTGATCTGCGAGGCGCAGCGCGTGGCTCCGCACACCCGCTCCATGGTGATCACCGTGTTCGCCGACGAGCAGTACGTGATGGAGGCGATCCGGGCCGGTGCGCAGGGCTACCTGCTAAAGGACGGCTCGGCCGAGTACATCGCGCGCTCGATCGAGGACCTGCCCGCCGGCGGCTCGCCGATCAGCCCGCCGATCGCCCGCTACCTGCTGCAGAGCCTGCGCGAGAAGCCGTCCGCCACGCCGCCCGGCGCCCGTCCCGTCGCTGACGGCCCGCGAGATGGAGAGCCTGACGCTGGTCGCGAAGGGGTTCAGCGTCGCCGAGGTCGGCGAGCTGCTCGGCATCGCGACGCGCACCGTCACGACCCACGTGCAGCACATCTACCGGAAGCTCGAGGTCAGCTCGCGGAGCCAGGCGATCTACGAGGCGGTCAACCTGGGCCTGATCGACCTCAAGAGCCTGAGCCGGCACGCCCCGGCCAGTCACGAGAGCGAGAGCCGCAGCTCGACCCTCGTGCCGCCCTCGCCGGAGTCGATGCGCAGCGCGCCGCCCAGCTCCGGGGCGCGGCGCTCGATGTTCGACAGCCCGCGCCCGCGCTGCAGACGGGGCGGGAAGCCGCGGCCGTCGTCGCGAATCGCGATCACCAGATGGCCGTCGTCGACCGAGGTCGCGACCTCGATGATCGACGGCGAGGCGTGCCGCACGGCGTTGGGTGACCGCCTCCTGCACGACGCGCATGAGGTGGAGCATCTCTGCTCCGGACCGAAGGCGTGCGGCGTCGGAGCGTCGAGCACGCGCCAGCGGAAGCGGATGCCGCACCGCTCGAGCGTCGGCTCGAGGCGGCCGCGGAGCGCGGCGAGCAGCTCGGGGTCGACGCCCGGGCTCGCCTCGACCAGCGCGAGCGACGAGACGAGCTGTCCGCCGAGCCCGTCGTGCATCTCGCGCATCAGCCGCTGCCGCTCGCGGACGCGCTCCTCGAGCGTCTGGTTCAGCGCGTGGGCCTCGCGCAGCGCGCGCACGAAGCGCAGCCCGAGCGTCGTGCCGAAGGCGAGCATCATGCACGACACGGTGTAGGGCAGCGCGTAGCCGACCCCGCGCCACAGCCCCAACTGGATGCCGAGGTCGTGGGCGCTGAGCCGAGCTGCAGGAGCCAGGCGCCGAGGTACACGCGCGCCTCGAGCCGCGTGAGCCGCGCGCGATGGACCCAGGCGAGCGCGGTGACGTAGGCGCCGATCATGGTGATCGCGGCGTGCGTGCCCATCATGGCGGTCGCGAACCATGGGCGCGGCGTGACGACCGAGAAGGCGGCGAGCGCCCGCTCGACGCCGCGGCGCCGCACGCCGAGCAGACGGTGGAAGAAGAGCGCGAGGAAGACGGCGAACTGGTCGAGCGCGCCGTTGACCAGGCGGTCCCACGTCCAGTGTGAGACGGGGATGTCGCTCACCCAGTAGTTCAGGCTGCTCACCGCCCACGCGCCCGTCGAGGCGACGAAGAAGCCGTAGACCTGCTGGAACCCGCTCCCGACCCAGATCGTCCCGACCAGCAGCACCGTGACGATCGCCATCACGGTGCCGATTTGCGCGAGCGTCACCTGGCGGAAGTAGGCGCGCTCGTAGCGCTTCTCGAGCACCGCGTTCGGTCCGACCCAGATCGGCGCGAGACGGCCGAAGTGGTGCGCGTAGGCGTAGAGCAAAACGTCGATCCGGCCGCCGCCGCGGAGCAGCTCACCCGGGAAGGTGAAGTAGAGCGGCCGGTTGAAGTTGTGCGCGACGGGCTTCTCGAGCGAGCCGCCGTCGCCGATCCACTGCCCGTTCACGAACACCGCGGCGTTCATGTTGACGTCGGGCAGGAAGACCGCGCAGCGCTCGTCGCCGTCCGGCGTCGCGGGAACGTCGAATCGGTACCAGGCAAACCCGCCCGCGTCGGGCCGGCGCTTGCGCCAGACGTCGGGCAGCTCGACGGGCGCGAGCTCCGCTTCCGGCCCGGGCGGGCTGTCCGAGGTGGCGAGCGCGAAGCCGGCGCGGTCGAGCCGCGCCGGCTCGGGTAAACACTGCGCCGCTGCCGTGCTCGCGACGCAGAGAAGCGCGAGCGAGGCGACGAGCACGTGGCCGCGAAAGCTGGCGCGGGGGCTCACGCGCGCGGGCCTCGGACCGAGGGTCAGGTCCTCAGCACCCCGCGGAAGCGCTCGACGATGGTCGACGCGGTGGCTCGGGCGTCGGCGAGCATCTCCTCGGCGGTCTTGCGCACGTCCTGCCAGGAGGCGCCAGCCGCCGCGCGCAGCTTGTTCACCGTGGCCACCGCTTCCTTGCGGCGCGTCTCGAGCATCTTGAGCTGGGCGTTCGCGTCCTTGCGAAGATCGCGGATGCGGCGCCGCGCGTCCTCCTGGATGCGCCTCTCGGCGCGGCGCAGCGCCTTGCGGATCTCATCGATGGAGCGCTCGAGCGTCCGGACGCCGCGCTGCAGCTCGGCGTACGCCGCACGACCGTCCCGTGGGAGCGCGAGGCCGCGCCGCGCTCCGCGGGCAGCCCCCGCCTTGCGCGTGCTCGCCCTGGGCGTGCCTGCCTTTCGCGTGCTTGCCTTGCGCGCGCTTGCCTTGCGCGCACCAGACTTCCGAGCAGACGCTTTTTTCGCCATGCTACCTCCTCCCGGCGCCACGGGGCGCCCATCGATCGTCAATGGTCGTACCTACCACGCACGGCCGCCGCGGCGCTCAAGGTCGGCTCGCGACGCGCCGTAGAGCAGCTCGAGAGGAGCAGGAGATGGAACGCAAGACGACCCGCTGGATTTCGAGAGCTCGCTGGAGCGCACGCTTGGTGCTCGTGCTCGTCGTGGGCACGGTGCTCGCGAGCGGCTGCGCCGCGATGCGCCGCGAGGAAGCCCGCAGCGAGGAGAACCTCCTCGCCGCGGCCGGCTTCCAGATGCGACCCGCCGACACCCCCGAACGGCTCGCCCAGCTCCAGACCCTTCCTCCTCTCCAGATGCAGATGCGTACAAAAGATGGCTCCATCGTGTACACGTACGCCGATCCAGACAACTGCAAATGTCTGTGGGTCGGCGGGCCCAAGCAGTACCAGGAGTACAGGCGCCTCGCGCTGAAGCAGGAGCTGGCCGAGGATCGGCTCGAGGCGGCCGAGGCGGAAGAGGACGCGGCGCTCGACTGGGGCATGTGGGGCCCCTGGGGACCCTGGTAAGCCGCTCCGCGTGCTCTCGAGCGCGGCGCCGGGCGCGGCTCAAGTCCGTGCCCGGAGCCCGGCCTCGATCTCCTCGAGCGTGAGACCGCGCGTCTCGGGCGCCCAGCGCAGCACGGCGAGCGCGCCCGCGATCGGCCCGACCGCCATGACGCCGACCGCACCCGGGATGCCGATCTCGACCGCAAGCGCGCCGATCAGCGCTGGCGTCAGGAACTCCGAGACGCGGCCGAAGAGGTTCGTCGTCCAGCTATAGCCCGTCGCCCGGATCTCGGTCGGGAAGAGCTCGGTCGCGTACGTGTTGGTCGCCGCGTTCGCTCCGAGAAAGCTCACCACGGTGAGCGACATGAGCACGGTCTGCAGCAGCAGGTCGTTCGACTCGACCCAGAAGAGGAAGAAGATCGCGATCGCCGCCGCGATGTAGAACCCCGCGCAGGTGTAGCGCCGGCCGAGACGGTTCATCAGGAAGCCGGCGAGCGGCGAGCCGAGCGCGAAGCCCGCGAGGTAGCCGATCGCGACCACCGAGCCGTACTGCGCCGCGCTGTAGCCCAGGTTGCGCGCCGCGTGGATCGTCCAGAAGGTCGTCGCGGGCGAGGTGACCAGGTGGTTGCAGTTCCAGATCAACGTGACGAGCAGCGCGCGCCCCCGGTACGGGCGGGTGAACGGCACCTTCATGTGCGTCCACGACTCGCGCCAGGTCTGGAGCCCCCGCGCCCGCGACACCTCCTCGAAGCGGCGCGTCTCGCGCATCCCGAGGCGGAAGAAGAAGATGAGCCCGAGCGGGATCAGCCCGATCAGGTACATCGTCCGCCAGTCGTAGTGCGCGAGCACCCAGCCAGCCGCGACGAAGGCGACGATCGTGCCAAGCGCGGCGACGCCCGAGAGCAGCGCGATGCCGAAGCCGCGCCAGCGCGTCGGGTACTCCTCGCCGATGATGATCAGCGCGAGCGCGAACTCGCTCGCGAGGAAGATGCGCGCCGCGAGCTGGTAGAAGGTGAAGCCCTCGATCGTCGCGGACATCGCGGTGAGCCCGGTGAACAGCGCGTAGCCGAGGATCGTGAGCGTGATCAGGAGCCGGCGCCCGTAGCGGTCGGCGAAGATCAGCACGAAGAACGAGATCACCGCGCCGATCCGCGCGATCCCCACCACGAGGCCCCAGTCGCGGTCGTCGAGCCCGTACTGCTGCTGGACGAACGGCGCGACGGTCGCGAGGATCGCCACGTCGAAGCCGTCGAAGAAGGTCGCCGACGCGAGCATCGCGAGAAGGGCCCAGAGGTAGGGCCGCATCTCGCCCGCTTCGACTCCGGCTGCGGCGCTCGGGGGGTCCCCGGTCGGAACCTCGTCGGCCCGGCTGTTCACGGGCCGCACTTCACTCCATCGCGGCGCGGCACACAACCGCGCTCGTGCCCTGGCGGGCAAGTGCTACCCTGGGCTGCGTGGAGCCGGTCCGGTTGATCGTGCACTCCGACTACCTCTGCCCGTGGTGCTACAACGCAGCCGTCCGCCTGCGGCGTCTCGAGGAGGAGGGCGAGGTGCAGGTCGAGTGGCGGAGCTACCTGCTCCGTCCCACTCCCGACCCGCGACGGAGCCTCGAGAAGTTCCGCGAGTATACCCGCTCGTGGCTCCGCCCGGCCGCGGAGCCCGACGCCGGCACCTTCCGCGTCTGGCAGAGCGACGCCGGGCCGCCGTCGCACAGCATCCCGCCGCACCTGGTCGCCAAGGCGGCGGCCTCGCTCGGGGAGGACGCCTTCGCGCGGGTCCACGCGGCGCTGCTCCACGCCTACTTCGCCGAGAGCCGCGACATCACCGACCAGGCGACCCTGCGCGACATCTGGGGCGCGTGCGGCCTGCCGGCCGACGAGTTTGCGCGCGCCGAGAAGCCGCGCTTCCTCGAGCAGACGCTCGCCGAGCACGCCGACGCGCTCCGCCTCGGGGTGAACGGCGTCCCCGCCGTGCGGATCGCGGGCAGCGACGCCTTCGTGACCGGCGCCTTCCCGATCGCGACCTACCGCCGGTGGATCGAGCGGGTCCGGGAGCGTCGCGCCGCCGGCGAGGACGGCGCCTGAGCGAACCCTCCTTGCTTTCCTCGGAGAGAAGCGTCCTGCTAGGATCCGCGCGCACCGCGGCGAGCGCCGCAGGAAGGCACGCGATGCGAGCGAGGGACGATCGAGGCAGTGTCGGGCGAACGTCGGTCGCCGTGCGTGGCTGCGCGACCCGCGGTGCGCCGCGTGCCGACGCGTGGCTCCGCGTCGTCGGGCTCGCCGTCGTCTGGCTCGCCTGGACGGGCCTCGGCCTCGTGCGCCCCGCGGCCGCGCAGGAGGGACCGATCGTCACCCGGACCGACGCGGGCTACACGGTCGACGCGTACGAGACCAACATCGTCGAGCTGCTCTCGCAGGTCGGCGAGCACGCGGGCTTCACCGTGCAGGCGCCGGACAGCTTCAGCTCGTCGATCACCCTCGAGATGCGCGACGCGCCGCTCGACCAGATCCTGCACCGCGTCCTGCGCAACGAGAACTACATCATCGTCTATCGCGGCGGGGTGCAGAAGAAGACGATCTCCGGCGAGGGGATCGAGAAGATCTTCTTGCTCTCCCAGGCGTCCGGGCAGGGCCCGAAGGTGGTCGCCGCCCCCGGCGTGTCGCCGCTCGCGGGACCGGGCGCGCAGCCGCGCGTCCCGGCGCAGCCCGCAGCACCAAGCCAGCCCGGAGAGGACCCGCGCACCGCGGCGCAGAGCCCGAGCCTGCTGAACCCGCGCGACGCCGAGCTCGCGCGGCGCGCGGCGGAGGCGCGCGCGCTCGCCGAGGCCCGCCGCGCCGCGCAAGGCCAGAGCCTGATCCCACAGCCGCTCGCGCCGGCACCGCAGGCTTCCGCGCCGGGCGCGGCGCGCATGGTGGAGGAGCCCGGCGACTTCACGCCCCCCGATACGACCGGCGGCGACATTGGCACGGTCTCCGACCCCCATATCCAGATGGGCGCCGAGGTCGCTCCGGAGGGCGTGCCGCAAAACGGCGTGGGGAGCGAGCCGCACGAGGAGTACGTCGAGGACTACTGACCGGCGACCCGTCAGCCCACCAGGTTGATCGGCGCGCCGGCGAGGTAGGCGCGCACGTTCGCGACTGTGCACGCCATGAGCCGGCGCCGCGCCGCGAGGCTCGCCCAGGCGAGGTGCGGCGTCAAGATGCAGTTTCGGGCGCCGAGCAGCGGGTTCTCCGCACGGATCGGCTCCTCGGAGACCACGTCGAGGGCCGCACCCGCGATGATCCCCTCGTCGAGCGCCCGGGCGAGCGCCGCCTCGTCGACCAGCGGTCCGCGCGCGGTGTTGATCAGGAACGCGCTGCGCTTCATGCGCTGCAGGAAGGCCGCGTCGACCAGGTGGCGGGTCTCCGGGGTGAGCGGGCAGTGCAGGCTCACGACGTCGGCCTCGGCCGCGATCTCCTCGAGCGAGCACCAGGCGAAGCCCGGCCAGGGCGGCGCGTCGTCCGGCGACGGCGTCCGGCGGCGCACCGCGCGCACCTCCATGCGCAGCGCGTGCGCGAGCTCGGCGACCCGCCGGGCGATCCGCCCGAAGCCGACCAGGCCCATGACGAGCCCCGCGAGCTCGAGCGGCGGACGGTGCCAGAACGAGAAGTCCGGACTCCGCTGCCACTCGCCGGCGTGGACTGCCGCGTCGTGCTCGCAGACCCGCTGCGCGAGCGCGAGGAGCAGCGCGATCGTGTGCTGCGCGACCGAGTCGGTGCCGTACTCCGGAACGTTCGCGACCAGGATGCCGCGCTCGCGCGCCGCCGCGACGTCGACCACGTCGTAGCCCGTGGCGAGCACCGCGATGAAGCGCAGCTCGGGGAGCGCCGCGAGGGTCGCCGCGTCGAGCCGCGTCTTGTTGGTCAGCACGATCGGCGCACCCGCGGCGCGCGGCACGACCTCGTGCGGCGCGCTGCGCGGGTAGACGGTGAGCTCGCCGAGCTCGGCGAGCGCGTCCCACGGGTTGTCGCCCGGGTTGAGCGTGTGGCCGTCGAGGACGACGATCCTCACGAGACGCGCCGCGTGTGTCCCTGCCAGTACGGCTCGCGAAGCTCGCGCTTCAGCACCTTGCCGCTCGGGTTGCGCGGCAGCGCGTCGACGAAGTCGACGCTCTGCGGCCGCTTGTAGCCCGCGAGACGGCCCCGGCAGAACTCGATGAGCTCGGCGGCGTCGGCCTGCGCGCCCTCGCGCAGCACGACGATCGCCTTCACCGCCTCGCCCCAGCGCTCGTCGGGCACGCCGATCACCGCGACGTCGGCGACCGCCGGATGCTGGAAGAGCACCTCCTCCACCTCGCGCGGGTAGACGTTCTCGCCGCCCGAGACGATCATGTCCTTCACCCGGTCCGAGATGTAGAGGTAGCCCTCCTCGTCGAGTCGGCCCGCGTCGCCGGTGTGCATCCAGCCGCCGCGCAGCGCCTCGGCCGTCGCCTCGGGCAGGTTCCAGTAGCCGCGCATGAGCTGCGGGCCGCGGGCGATCACCTCGCCGACCTGGCCGATGGGCACGTCGCGGTCCTCCGCGTCGACCACGCGCACCTCCGTGCCGACCATCGCGCGGCCTGCCGAGAGCAGGAGGTGCGGCTCGCCGTTGAGCGCCCGCCGGTGGTCGGAGGGCAGGAGGTAGGTGACCGCGGCGGTGGTCTCGGTCATCCCGTAGCCCTGGAGGAAGTCGCAGCGGAAGACCTCGATCGCCCGGCGGAGCGTCGCCTCGGAGATCGGCGAGGCGCCGTACGCGATGAAGCGGAGGTGCGGGTACTGGCGCTCGGCGACGTCGGGCACCATGACGAGGCACGCCTGGATCATCGCCGGCACGAGCAGCGCGCGGCCGATCCTTTGCTCGCTCATCGCCTGCACCGCGGCGACGGGATGAAAGTCCTCCTGGATGAACAGCGAGCCCCCGAACCAGATCGTGCTGAAGCTCATGAGCGCGGCCGCCGCGTGGTACATCGGCGCGACGATCAGCGCCCGCTCGGCGGCGAGCCCGGTGAGCGCGAACGACGCTTGCGTCAAGTGCGCCATGACCGCGCGATGGGTGAGCACCGCGCCCTTCGGCCGGCCCGTCGTGCCGCTCGTGTACATCTGGTAGACGTCGTCGTCCGGCGAGACCTCGCTCCCGGCCGGGGTCGCGGGCGCCTTGGCGACGAAGTCCCCGTAGTCCTCGAAGCCGCTCGGGACGTCGCCCGCGTCGAGCGCGATGCAGCGCTCGACGGTCTCGAGCTCGCCGACCACCGGCGCGATCGCCGCCGCGTACTCGCCGCGGGCGATCAGCAGGCGGGCGCGCGCGTCGTTCACGATGTAGCGCCACTCGGGCGGCGCGAGCCGGTAGTTGAGCGGCACGGGGACGACGCCCGCCTTGGCCGCGCCGTAGAACATGTAGGCGTACTCGATCGCGTTCTTCGAGAGGTAGGCGAAGCGGTCACCCCTGCGGAGCCCGGCGGCGAGCAGCGCGTTGGCGAAGCGGTTCACCTGCTCCGCCGCCTCGCGATACGTCACGCGTCGCTCGCCCTGGACCGCGAACTCGCCGTCCGGGGTCTCGCGCACCCAGAAGTCGAACGGGTCGTACAGCCGCAGCATCGGAAGCCCTCCGCCGGTCGTCTCAGACGAGGCCGACGCGCCGCCCGGCCTGCAGCGCGTCGATCACATCGACGCGTCGGATCGCGTTGCGAATCTCCTCGGCAAACGCCGCCCGGCGCTCCGCGAGGTCCTCGCCCGAAGGATCGACCAGGCCGCGGTTGCGCGCAAGGCTGAGCGCGGTCTGGAAGAGCACGCGCGACACCGACTCCGGGCTGCGGATGCGGCGCTGGAGCTGGTACTGCTTGCCGCGCGCGAGGCAGCGGGCGAGGAAGTCGGCCTCGTCGAACGCCTGCTCGACGGGCTGGGCGACCAGCACGTCGCCCACCACCTGGTACGCTTCGAGGAAGGGACGCAGCACGCGGTGCGCGAGGAACGGCCGCATGTTGCGCAGGAGCGCCATCACCGCCGCGCCGCCAGCCGCGAGCGCCTCCTGCCAGGTCGGGTCGTGCAGCGCGATCTCGTCGATCAGCTCCTGGCGGAACTGGTCCTTCTCCGAGAAGAAGAACTCGAACTTGAGCAGATCCCGGAGCCGGAGCGCCTCCTCGTGGAGCTCCTCGACGACGTTCGGACGCTCGAGCTCGGCCGCGCGCACGAGCGCGAGCTCGGCGATCGCCCCGGTGACGAAGAAGTGGATGATCGTGTTGCGGTAGTACGCGGCGGTCAGGTGCTGCTCCGGGCCGATCGCATAGACCGTCTCCGGACCTTCCGAGTAGATCGTCACCACGCCGCTCTCGACCAGGTTGTCGAGCGCGCGGGCGACGCCCTCGGGCGTGTCGAGGGCGTGCGCGTCGGTCATCGGCAGCGAGCGGCAGCGCACGTACGTCACGAGCTCGCTGAGCCCGTCGCACACCTCGCGCAGCGTGACCGCGCGGTCGCCGACGCCGAGCAAGGCGAGCGTCACAAGCGAGGTCGGGGTGATCGGCGTCACCCGGTTGATGCGGACCGCGACCTCGAAGGCGAGCTTCTGGATCGCGAGGCTCTGCTCGTCCGGGTTCGGCTCCGCGGTCGGGTCCGACGGCCCGAGGGCCGCGCGCAGCGAGATCGGCTCGCCGAAGTTGATGTGGATGTCACCGAGGCGCCGGTGCAGCGAGCGGATCACCTTGACGAACCAGCCGAAGCTCTCCTTCTGCTTCACGCCGCCGCGCTGTTCGGCGACGTAGTCTCCGATGTCCTGGATCTGGTCGTAGGCGATCGACACGGGGATCAGGAAGACGTCCTCCGCCTTGCCGCGGCGGTACGCGTCGACCACGTAGGCGAGCAGCCCGAGGCGCGGCGGCAGGAGCTTCCCCGAGCGCGAGCGGCCGCCCTCGATGTACCACTCGAGCGAGAAGCGCTTCTCGATCAGGTAGTCGATGTACTGGCGGAGGACGAACTTGTAGACCGGGTTGTCCTTGAAGGTCCGCCGGATGAAGAACACGCCGCTTCGCCGGACGAGCGGTCCGACGGGGAAGAAGTTCATGTTGATGCCGCCCGCGGTGTGGTTCGGCGGGTGGCCGTTCTCGTGCAGGGCGTACTGCAGAACGAGGTGGTCCAGGTTCGACTTGTGCGACGGCAGGAAGACGACCGGGTAGCGCTGCGTGAGCCCATAGAGCTCGCGCAGGCGCTCGCGGTCGTAGTGCAGCGCCTCGCCGTACCCGCGCGTGTAGAGCGTGTGGATGAGGTGCGCGGTCAGCTCGATCACGTGCGGGCTGTGCGCGGCGGCGATCTCGCGCAGGTAGCCGGCCGCACGGGCGCGGACCTTCTCCTCGGGCTCGCCGAGCTCGCGCGCGAGGCGGGCGATGCCGGCGCGGAACGCCGGCCGCGCGAGGATGTCCTCGTGCACGAGCTTCGGCACCTTGTAGCGGGCGCCGCGCCGGCGCCGCTCGGCGCGCTCGAGCGCGAGCGCCGCTTGTCGCCAGACGAACTCGGCGAGCCCGTCCGTGCTGCCGGCCCGCCGCCAGCGCTCGCGGAGCGCCGACAGCGTCGCCGGCTCCGCGAGGATGATCATGCAACGCTCGGGGTTGCGGCGGAGGATCAGCGCCTGACGCAGGAGGCCGGGGTCGCGCGGGTCGCCGACCGTGAGCAGCTCGCGCAGCGGGTTCTCCCGGACGCCGTCGACCTTCTCCCGCTCCCAGGCGACGCGCAGCGGCACGAGCAGCGGGTCGCCGTCGGACGCGACGCACGCCTCGAGGCGCTCGTCGATGCGCGAGCGGCGGCGCCGCGAGGGCGGGATGTCGACCAGCTCGTAGCTCGCACCGGGGGGACGATGGCGCTCCATCCAGTCGCGCAGGATGCGCCGCTCGAGCGAGCTCGATGCGTCAATGAGAAAATAGATGTGACGCCCGTCCGAGACGGGCCAGTCCGGCTCGCCGGGGAGCCGCCGGGCGCCCTCCTCGGCCGCCGGCGGCGGGATCGCCGCTGCCGCGCCGGTCTCCGCCATCGTCCCCGTCTTTCCGCATGGCCGGGCGTCTGTAAAGCGGCGTCGATCTTTACCGCGGACGCCGCCGCGGGCTAAGGTCGGGCCGCCAGGCGGACGAGAGAATCGGGGCGATGCGTCGCGACGGCGAGCTCACGCGCGAGATCGAGGAAAGCCCCGCCGGTCCGCACGTCGCCGCACTCTTCGACCTGGACCGCACGCTGATCGCGGGCTTCTCGGCGCTGAGCTTCGTGCGCGACGGCCTGCGCACCGGACGGATCGGGCCGGCCGGCTTCGTCGAGCTGCTGCTTGCGGCCACGAGCTTCCAGCTCGGGACGGTCGGCTTCTCGGGCTTCCTGCTCGGCACGGCACGGACGCTGCGTGGCCTCCGCGAGGAGGAGTTCGTGCAGGTCGGCGAGCGGCTGTTCGACGCCGAGCTCGCTTCCGAGATCTACCCCGAGGCGCGCGCGCTGGTCGAGGCGCACCGCCGCCGCGGCCACACGCTCGCCGTCGTCTCGTCCGCGACGCGCTACCAGGTGGGGCCGATCGCGCGCGAGCTCGGCATCGAGCACGTGCTCGCCTCGGAGCTCGAGGTGAAGGACGGCGTGATCACGGGCGAGGTCGTGCCGCCGCTCTGCTACGGCGAGGGCAAGCTGATCGCGGCGCGCCAGCTCGCGAGCGAGCTCGGCCTCGATCTCGAGCAGAGCTTCTTCTACACCGACAGCGAGGAGGACCTGCCGCTGCTCGAGGCGGTCGGCCGGCCGCGGCCGACCAACCCGTCGAAGCGACTCGCGGCGATCGCGACGCGGCGCGGCTGGCCGATGCAGCGCTTCACGAGCCGCGGCTTCCCCGGCCCCGAGGAGGTGATCCGCACCGGGCTCACGGTGGCGAGCCTCTTTCCCTCGCTGCTCCTCGGCCTGCCCGCGGCGGCGCTGAGCGGCAGCTGGCAGGACGCGGTCAACGTCGTGACTGCCACCTGGGGCGAGGTCGGCACCGCGCTCGCCGGGCTGCACGTGCGCGTGCGCGGCGAGGAGCATCTCTGGTCACGCCGCCCGGCGGTCTTCGTCTTCAACCACCAGAGCGCGATCGACATGCTCGTGCTGTGCAAGCTCCTGCGCCGCGACTTCGTCGGGATCGGCAAGCAGGAGATCAAGCGCAACCCGATCTTCGGGCCGATGATGAGCCTCGCCGGCACGGTGTTCATCGACCGCTACGACCACGAGAAGGCGATCCAGGCGCTCCGCCCGGCGATCGATGCGCTGCGCCACGGGCTGTCGCTCGCGATCGCGCCGGAGGGGACGCGGAGCGCGACCCCGCACCCCGGGCCGTTCAAGAAGGGCGCGTTCTACATGGCGATGGAGGCGGGCGTGCCGATCGTGCCGATCGTCCTGCGCAACACGCTCGACGCGCTGCCCCGCCACTGGCTGTTCGTCCGTCCGGCGGCGATCGACGTCGACGTGCTGCCGCCGATCGAGACCACCGGCTGGACCCGCGAGACCCTCTCGGACCGCATCGCGGAGATCCACGCCCTGTACGAGAAGACGCTCGCCACGCCCCGGGCCTGAGCGCCGGCGCTTGACAGCGGGCCCCGGGCGTCGTCTCTGGGCGCCATGCGCGGTCTCGTCCTCGCGGTGGCCATCGGTGCGGCGCTGCTCGGCGCCTGCAGCGACGCGCGCGACGCCCGCTCGCCCGACGTCACGCTCGCGACCCTCAACTTCCTGCACGGCCTCTTCTGCCCGCCCGAGACCGACCGCTGCCGGCTGCCCGACCGGGTCGATCTGCTCTTCGACTTCATCGCGGGGCGCGGCTGCCCGGACGTCGTCACGCTGCAGGAGATCTGGCCGCCGTCGCTCGAGCTCATGCAGAGGCACCTCGCGACCGCCTGCCCGTTCACCTACCAGCTCGTCCTCGGCGAGCGCCGCACCGACGTCGACGACGAGGCGGTGCTGACCCGCTACCCGGCGGTGCTGGTCGCGCAGCGCCCGCTCTTCCCCGGCTTCCGCCGCGTGCTGCTGACGCGCATCGCGCATCCCGCAGGGACCTTCGACCTCTACTCGACGCACCTCGGATCGAGCGCCGACGGCGCGAACCGGCCGTGCGACGAGGACTGCCCCGCGGAGTGCCGTGCGGCGGGCGCGGCGAACGTGCGCGACTGCCAGGCGGTGCAGATGGTCGCGTTCATCGAGGAGACGCACGACCCGGCGCTCGTCGGGCTCGTCGCCGGCGATTTCAACCAGCGGCCGGGCAGCTTCGTCTACCGGCAGCTCACCGAGCGCGGCTGGACGGACGTCTACCTCGCCGCGGGCAACCCCGAGTGCGACCCCGCAACCGGCGTCGGCTGCACGTCGGGGCGCGGCGACGAGGGGCTCGCCGAGCTCGAGTCGCCGGCGCTCGACGAGACGTCACGCATCGACTTCGTCTTCCTGATCCGCCCCGAGGATCCCGCGGCGTGCGCGGCGAGGATCCTCCCCCCGACCGACGACGGCGGGACGCGGCTCTTCGCCGACGAGCCGAACCCGTTCGCGCCCTCGTGCGGCCCGGCGCCGCTCCCGATCTGCTGGCCGTCGGACTACGTCGGCGTACAGCTCGCGCTCGCCTGCGACTGACCCGCCGCCGCTTTCCGCGCGCAGGCGGAAGAGCGGAGCCGGTTCTGTAAGATCCCGCGGATGCTCTTGCGGGCGGAGGACCGAGGACGCGCGGCGAGCGCGTTCACGCGCGAGTTCGCGCTGCTCTTCGCCTGCCTGGTGTCGATCGGCATGGGGCAGTCGATGCTGTTCTCGATCCTGCCGCCTGCGGCGCGGGAGCTCGGCATCACTCCGTTCCAGGTGTCGACGATCTTCGCCACCTCGGCGTCGATCTGGGTCTTCGTGAGCCCCGCGTGGGGTCGGCGGAGCGACCGCGCAGGAAGGCGCGCGGTGATCATGACCGGCCTCTGCGGCTACGCGCTGTCGATGGCGCTCCTCGCCCTGGTGATCGACGTCGGGCGGCGCGGGCAGGTGCCGCAGCTCCTGGTCTACCCGCTGCTCGTCGCGTCACGCTGCGTGTTCGCGCTCCTCGGCTCGGGCACCGGGCCCGCGTCGCAGGCCTACATCGCCGACCGGACGACGCGCACGCAGCGCACCGCTGGCGTCGCGCTGGTGAGCGCCGCGATGGGCCTCGGCGAGACCGTCGGGCCGGGCGTCGGCGCAGTGCTCGCGACGGTCGGGCTCCTCACCCCGCTCTACCTCTCCGCCGCGCTCGCCGTCCTCGGCGCGGCCGCGATCTGGCGCTTCCTCCCCGAGGAGCGCGCGCACGTGCACAGGAGTGCCACCACCGCGCGGCGGATGCGCGTCTTCGACCGCCGCATCCTGCCGTTTCTCGTCGTCAGCACGGCCCTCCAGTCGGCGCGCGGCACGATCGTCGTGACGCTCGCCTTCTTCCTCCAAGACGAGCTGCGACTCGACGCGGAGCGCACGGTGCAGCTCGCGGGCCTCGCCTTCGTCGTGCTCGCCGTCTCGGGGCTCGTCGCGCAGCTCGTCATCGTGCAGCGCTTCCGGCCGTCGGCGCGCGCCCTGATGCGCTCCGGCGTGGCGCTCATGCTCGCGTCGTTCGTCCTGCTCGTCTGGGGCAGCGCCCTGCCGGCGTACCTCTTCGCGCTCGTGCTGCTCGGCACGGGGCTCGGGCTCACCCGTCCGGGCGCCGCGGCCGCCGCGTCGCTCTCGGTCGAGGCCGACGAGCAGGGCTCGGCGGCGGGCATCCTCGGCGGCGTGTCGGTCGTGGGCAACGTGATCGGGCCGCTCCTCGGCACGGCGCTCTACGAGCTGTCGCACGAGGCGCCGTTCCTGGTGAATGCGGCGATGCTCGCCGGCGTCCTAGTCCTCGTGCTGACCAGCAGGCGCGTGCGCCAGGCGCGGGCCTGAGCTGGAAGGCTCGGAGGGAGAGAATGCGCCGCACCACCGCCCGCCTCGCGATCGGCTTCGCCGTCGCCGTGCTCCTCGTCGCCTCGGCCCCGCAGTACGAGACCCGAGCCCACGCCGGGACGCTCGACGAGCTGACGACGCCCGAGCTCGTCCACTTCGTTCGCGACCGCCTCGCCGAGCTGACCCGCGAGGCGGAGGTGCACGCGCGGCTCGCCGACAAGTTCCGCGACACCTGCGTCCCCTCGAGCCCGAGCGACAGCGAAGCGGCGCGGGCCTGCGCGATCGTCCAGGCGGCGGAGGAGCAGGAGGAGCAGATCCGCCGGGAGGAGCAGGAGCTCCTCGAGCGGCTCAGGAGCCGCTACGGCGGAGTGATGCCCACCTGGGCACGCGCCGCCGACGCCCGCTTCTCGGCCACGCTGCACCACGGGCATCCGGCGCCCGCGTCGCACGGCGGCGCCTCCTGAGCCGCGGAGTGCTGGCAGCGCCCGCCGACCTGCCGTAAGGATACGCCTCGCAGCGGGAGGGGCGCATCGCGCGGGGACGACCAAACGAGGCAGGCGCGGCGTGCGCAGGCGGCCCTGAGAGTGCCGCCGCCGGGTGCGAGCTCGCGGTCATCACCGAGGGGCTGACGCGCGACTTCGCGCAGGTGCGCGCCGTGCGCGACCTTTCGCTGCGCGTCGAGCGCGGGCAGATCTTCGGCTTCCTCGGTCCGAACGGCGCCGGCAAGACGACGACGATCAAGATGCTGTGCGGCTTGCTGCGGCCGTCGTCCGGCACCGCGCGCGTCGCGGGCTGCGACATCGCGACCCAGCGCGAGCGCATCCAGCGCACGACGGGCTACATGGCGCAGACCTTCTCGCTCTACCCGGACCTCACCGTCGAGGAGAACTTCCGCTTCTTCGCCGGCGTCTACGGCATCTACGGCCGGCCCGTCGCGGCGCGCATGGCGCGGCTCTTCGAGGACGTCGAGCTGCGCGGGCTCGAGAACGTGCAGGCGGGCCAGCTCTCGGGCGGCATGAAGCAGCGCCTCGCGCTCGCCTGCGCCCTGGTCCACGACCCGCATCTCGTCTTCCTCGACGAGCCCACCGCGGGCGTCGACCCGAGCCAGCGGCAGCGGGTGTGGGACTTCCTCTACGACCTGTGCGAGCGCGGCACCTCGCTGTTCGTCACGACGCACTACCTCGACGAGGCGGAGCGCTGCCACTCGGTGGGCTTCATGAACGCGGGCGTGCTCATCGCGCACGGATCGCCGCGCGCGCTGCGCGAGCAGCTCCGCGATCGCCTGGTCGGCGTCGAGGCGCACCGCGCGGTCGAGGCGATGCGCGCGCTGCGCGCGCTGGCCGGCGTCGCCGACGTGACGATCCACGGCTATGAGCTGCGCATCCTGTTCCGCGAGCGCGTCGACTGGCGAGCCGAGGCCGAGCGTCTCGCGGGCGCCGCCGCGGCGGCGGGCGCGCCGCTCGAGCGGATCTACGGCCTCGAGCCGACGCTCGAGGACCTGTTCATGGACTTCACGCGCGGCGACGTCGTGCCGCCGAGCGCCGGGTCATGATCCGCAACGTCTACCAGCTCGCGCTGAAGGAGCTGCTCCACCTGGTGCGCGACCGGCGCACCCTCGCCTTCCTCATCCTGATGCCGTCGGTCCTCACGCTGATCTTCGGCTACGCGATCGGCAGCCCGCGGGTCACCGCGATCAAGACGCGGGTCGTCGACCTCGACGGGGGACGGATCGGCGAGGAGTACATCGAGGCGATGGAGGGCTCGATCACCTTCACGCCGGAGGTGCTCGAGGACCCGACCGAGGCGGACGTCGCCGCCGCGGAGGAGGCGCTGCGCCGCGACGAGATCAGCGCCTTCGTCGTGATCCCGGAGCGTCTGAGCGAGACGATCGAGGAGGGTGGCACGGGACGGGTGCGCGCCGTGGTCGACGCGTCGGACACCTTCACCGCGCCGTCGGTGCAGCGCGAGCTCGGCGCCGCGACGGTGCAGCAGAACGCCTTCCTCGCGGCGGAGCGCCTGCGGCGCGAGGGCCGCGTCGACAGCGTCGAGGCCGGCCTCGAGCAGGTCTCGCCGATCGAGCTCGTGAGCGAGATGCGCTTCAACCCGGAGCTCAAGAGCCAGAACTTCGTCATGCCGGGCGTGATCGGGCTCATCCTGCAGCTCCTCACCGTGATCGTCATGGCGACGTCGATCGCGCGCGAGCGCGAGCGCGGCACCATGGAGCAGCTCGCGGTGACGCCGCTCACCCCGGCGCAGATCTTCATCGGCAAGCTCGTGCCCTACTTCCTCCTTGCGCTGCTCGACACGGTGAACGTGATGCTGCTCGCGTGGCTGCTGTTCGGCGTCACGCTGCACGGCCACTTCGCGGCCGTCGCGGCGCTGGTCGTGGTCTTCGTCCTGGGCTCGCTCGGGATCGGCCAGCTCATCTCGGTCGTGTCGCGCAACCAGAGCCAGGCGGTGCAGCTCGCGGTGTTCTACATCCTGCCGGCCTTCGTCCTCTCGGGCGCGTTCACGCCGATCGAGACCCAGCCCGAGGCGGTGCGCCCGATCGCCTACCTGTTCCCGCTCACCTACTTCTGCCACGGCTTCCGCGCGGCGCTGCTCCGCCAGGCGACGCTGCTCGACGTCGGCACGGACCTCCTCGCGATGGCGGTCTTCGTGCTGGTCACCTTCGGCGGCTCGGTGCTGCTCCTTCGCCTGCGTCCCGAGGCGCGCTGACCGCGCGCCCTGCGGTCAGGGCTCGAACGGCGGAGCGAAGACCAGCACCGTCTGGCTCGCCTGCTCGCGGTTTGCGATGACGAGCAGGTTCGCCGCGTCGTCGAAGCCGGCGATCGAGAAGTTGTTGAGCGCCCCGATGTCGCCCGGCCGCGCGCTCGAGATCGGCGCGAGGTAGGTGCCGTCCGCGAGGCGGACGCCGACCCGCACCTCCTCGACGATCGTCGTGAGGCCCTCGATGCGCCCGAGCCGGACGATGAACGCGACGTCGCCGCGGCGGTTGATCCGCTGCGAGCCGATCGAGATCACCGTCTTGTTCGAGCCGGGCATCGGCGCGCGCTCCCGGACCACGTCGATCTTGGTGAAGCCGTCGTTCAGCCGCAGCGTGCGCGGCGCGCTGGTGTCGCCCTCCTCGCCGATCCGCGCGACGTAGAGCGCGCGGCCCTGCTCGTCCATGCCGATCGCCCGCAGCTCGGTGATCTCGCCGCCCTCGTCGGGCTCGCGCTCGCGGTCGAGCACCCTGAACTCGCCTCCCGAGAGAATCCCGAGCACCGTCGGGCGGCTCGGCCCCTCGTCGCGCGCGAGCGTCGTGGTGACGAACAGGTCCTCGTCCGAGGTCACCGCAGCGACCTGCGGGCGGAGAAGCCGGCCGACGTCGTCGAGCTCGTCGTCCGCGAACAGCTCGGTCGTGACGCGACCCGCGGCCCAGCGCCGGATGGTCGGCTCGTCGCGCCGTCCGGGGATCGAGAAGAACACCACGCCGGTGTCGGCGACTGCGACCTGCGGCTGCGTCGGGCTCACGGCCGTGAGCTCGACGTCGCCGGGATCGACCTCGGTGACCACGCCGTTCTCCGCGACGAACAGGTGGATCTTGCACAGCGTGCGCGTGCTCTCGCCGACCTGCGTCACCTCGCACTCGTTGCCTCCGGCGACGAAGCCGATCACGCCGCTGCCGCCGAGCACGACGTCGCCGAGGATCCGGAAGGTCGGCGAGACGACGCCGGGCGCCACCCCGGCGATCCCCGCGACCGCGCCGTCACGGATCTCGTACAGCCGGTCGCTGTCGAGGCCCCCGCCCGACTGGAACATCCCGAGACCGTTCTCCGAGAGGCGGACGCGGGCGAGCGTCCGGAGCTCGTCGTTCGCGAGCGGGCCGCCGGGCTCGAGGATCGGCGTGAAGCCGCCGTCGATGCTGCCGCGCAGGATCGCGCGCGCCCCGCCGCTGCCGCGCACGGTGACGATCGCCGCGACGTCGCCCGCGTTGTTGAGCGCGGCGTCCTCGATGTCGCTCAGCTCGAGGCCCGCGACGACGTCGTTCTCGGCGAGGATCACCCGGGCACGCTCGGCGCTCATGGTCGGCGTCGGCGCCACGGTGGGCCGCGGCGTCGGGCCGATCGGGGCGGGCGTCGGCGTCGAGCCCGAGCCGCCGCC
>FWPU01005754.1_pt1 | contig 26156 bp, 22 predicted proteins | sample 2228361 | NCBI WGS metagenome assembly FWPU01 (sample SAMEA103939777, study PRJEB20133) | metagenome | reverse complement strand
CGCGGCGCGTCAAGCAGTGGCACACGGAGGGGGTGGTTGCGTGGTTCGCAGCTCGCACTGCTTGACGCGGCGCGTCAAGCAGTGGCACACCCGCCGCCGGGCTGGCGGCGCGGCGGCGAGGGGGAGCTTTCGGTTGGGCGTGGCGGTTGTAGCCGGTTAGTCAGCGTACCACCGACGCGGGGCCGGTGGTGGCAGGCGCGCGGTGCGTCGTCGGGGGGATGGGGGAGGGCCGCAACTTCGTTGACCAGATCGCCGCAGCAGCTTGCGCGCGGGGCGGGGGAAAATCCCGCCGCTCTTCTTCTTGTGCCGTCCTGCCAGGGCGGCAGCAGCGTACACAGTCCACACGCAGCGTGCATCATTGCGCTGCGGGGCAGGGCGTTTGCCCCGCCAGCTCTCGCATGCGTTGCCCTCAGCCGCCTGCCCGCCCCTCGACTCGACATATGAAGCATTTAAGGTATTCGCTCTCCAGGCAGCTTGCGCTCGTGGGGTGGTCCGGCGCCGCGCCGCGCTGCTCGAGCACCTGAATGTTGCGGCCGGAGCGCTGGGCGACTTCGGCCAGCACATGAAGAAAGTCTTCTCGGCTCACGTAACCTGAGCAACTACATGTGACCAGCACGCCATCAGGTTGGAGCAAATCGACGGCCATGCGGTTGAGTTGATAGTAGGCCCGCAGTGCGGTTTCGAGAGACTCGCGCCGCTGGGCGAATTTGGGTGGGTCGAGTATTACGGCGTCGAAACGTTCGCCAGCAGCGGCCAATTCGGGCAGGTAGGCGAAGGCATTCGCCGTCTCGAAGCGTACGTTGGCCACGCCGTTCAGCTCGGCATTTGCACGGGCCAAGGCGATGGCGCGGGCACTGGTGTCGATCGCCAGCACCTCTCGGGCATTGCCCTGCAGGGCAGAGGTCAAGGCGAAGGCACCACTGTAACAACAGACATCCAGCACACGGCGGTTGCACATGTAGTGGGCAGCGGCCAGGCGGTTCTCTCGTTGATCGAGAAAGAAGCCTGTCTTTTGTCCCTCGCAAATATCGACGCCGTAGCGGATGCCGTGCTCGGTGATGAATACGGGGCCATCGGGCGGCTGGCCCCAGCAGGGGCCTGGCGATGGCGTGGCCCCTTCTCCCCGGGCCGCGCCGCGCTCGCTGCGCAGGACGATGCCACGGGGACGGACGAGGTCGCCCAGCAAACGCAGCAGCAATTCTTGACGCCGGAGCGTCCCCAGTGCCGTGAACTCGACGGCCAGGTAGTCGCGATAGCGATCGACGATCAGGCCGCTCAGGCCGTCGGCCTCGCTAAACACGAGCCGCTCGGCGCCCTCAGGCTGCCGGTACCCGAGCATTTGCCGCAGCCGCAGGGCGCTTTCGAGCCGCCGGCGCCAGAACGATTCATCGAGCGCCTCGTCTTCCTGCCAGCTATAGAGGCGCACGCGGATGCGGCTGGCGCCGTTGTACAGGCCGCGTGCAATAAACTGGCCCTCATGCGTGTACAGATCGACCACGTCTCCGTCGCCCGGAGCGCCCTCGATGCGGTCGATCGCAGAGTCCAGCACCCAAGGATGGCGGCCAAAGAAGGGACGTGCCTTGCGGGGTTGGAGGATTACCTTGGGCTGATTCATGGTCGGGCGCGGCGCACGCTCTCCTCTGCCTTATCCGGAACTCCAGTGTTCGTTTTTCTCTATGCACATGGTGCACGCCTGGCAGTTCCTCGCGGTGTCGACATTGTGGCTGAATATCAAGGCGATTTTTGTGATCCAACATGCACAACACCCGTTGCAGTGAACGCCAGCGGGCGGCCCAAGTTGCACACTGCGGCCGGCTCCCCTCGCAGCGCGGCGATCAGGATGCCTGCCAGGTTTTCGCGCACGGCGCGGCGCAAGCCAACGTAGGACGTCGTTGGCCGAGGGTTGACCTCGATCACGACATCATCGGACGGCTGCTCGCCCAATACCAGGTCGAACCCGATGTAACCACGTGCTTCAGGCAAAGTGCGCATGGCGCGCTGCACAAGGCTGTGTGCACGCGCAGCCAGGTTGGCGTCTTGCATCAAGCTGCCGCCTAAGTAGCAGAATCTGCCATCTTGCGTGAGCCGTTGAGTACAAGGGGGGAGCAGAACGTGGCCGGCCGCACCAGCTATCACGGCCACGCTCGCGGCCAGGCCCGGGCAGAATCGCTCGAGCCGCCAGCAGCCGGAAACGAGGTCCGCCGCTTCGCTGGCGAGTGGTTCGCGCAGCAGCCGCACACCGCACGAGCCTGCGCCGTCTCGCGGTTTGAGCACCGCAGGCAGAAGAAATCCTTCCGGCCATGCCTGCCCGGCATCGAACGCCTGCCCGTATGGTACAGGCACGCCGTAGCGTGCCAGGTGGTCGCACGTCGCCTGCTTATCTGCTGCGAGCGCGATGAGCCGCGGAGTAGGTCCCAGCAGCCGCCCGCCAACCGCTTCGACGCGATTGGCCAGTTCGTGCAGCTTGCCGCCCGTCTCTGGTGCAATCAGCAGCGTTCCATCGCAGCCCGCCGCTAAATGGTCAAAAGCTGCCGCATGTGCACTTGCGTCTTGCACGACCGTGCACTCTGCCCGGGCGCACAACGGTGGCAGCCGATGGTCTCGCAGTGTGTGCACCTTGGTTGCTGGAAGGTCTGCCAGGTCCTCGGCCAGCGCCAGCAACATGGCCTGCCCTTCAGCCAGCAGTGGAGAGTCTGCCGGCTCGCCCGCCGCAAGCAGCCCTCCGCCCGTAACATGCTCGTACAGGAAAACCTTCATTGGCGTGTTCATTGCCGGCCATTGTGAGCCTAGCAGGAGCCGCCGCAAGGGCCATGAACTAAGCGGCGACTACGGGAACGTGCGCGAATGGCTTGCCCGCCGCAGCAGGTGGTTCGTACATACTAGGCCAATGAGCTGTGTTCCGGCCGCTGACCACGTATTCGAACCAGGCTCGCCTACCTGTCGCCCCCTGTGGCAGCCTGCCCCGGTGGGAGTTACAATCTGCCGGCATAGCCTACCCTGTTGTGCTACCCTCCCACTCCTCCTGCTGAGGTACAGCGATGACTCGTAAGCAGCAGAGTTCAGGGCCTTCGCGCCGTGGTTTTCTGCAAGGCACGCTTGCGGCCGGTGCGGCCGCATATGCCGCACTGCGCGGGGCGCCGGCCGCCGGTAAGGTGCTGGGGGCTAACGACCGCATCAATTTTGGGGTGATCGGCGTGGGCGGCATGGGCACCGGGCACGTACATGACCTCGTGAACCGCGCCCAGGCCGACAACGTGCGCTGCATTGCCGTGTGCGACGTGTATCAGCGGCGGCTGCTGGCCAGCAAGGCGCTTTGTCAGGGCGAAGGCTACACCGATTACCGCAAGCTGCTGGATAACCCGGACATCGACGCGGTGATCATCGCCACGCCGGACCACTGGCACGCCAAGCAGGCGATCGACGCCATGGAGGCCGGCAAACAGGTGTACTTGCAGAAACCGATGACGCTGACCATCGAGCAAGCGATTGCCGTGCGAGATACGGCCAAGCGCCTGGGCCGCAAGCTGCAAGTGGGCACCCAGTACGCTTCTGAGCCCGAGGCGTGGGCAGCGCGGCAGGCCATACTCGAGGGCCGCATTGGCAAGGTGGTCTGGGCGCAGAACGGCTACTGCCGCAACAGCCGCGAGGGGCAGTTCAATTGGCCCATCGACCCCGCCGCTGGACCGCAGGCCACGGGAGAAAACCACATCGACTGGGACATGTGGCTGGGGCACGAGTTCGGGCTGGCAGAGAAGATCCCCTGGAACCCCGACCACTTCTTTCGCTTCCGCAAGTATTGGGCGTACAACGGCGGCGTGGCCACGGACCTCTTGTACCACGCCTTGGCTCCGCTGCTACTGGCCATCGCCGGGCCGCAGGGGGAATACCCTCGCAAGGTCGTCTCCGGCGGGGGCCAGTACATCGAGAAGGATGGGCGAGACATTCCCGACAGCCACTTCATACTCATCGAGTACCCCAGCGAATACACGGTGTTCCTGGTAAGCGTGATGACGAACGACGTGGGCGTACCCCGCATCATCCGAGGACAGTACGGCACATTGGAGTTCTCGGGCGGGGCCGTGCTGCGCGGCCAGCCGGTGTGGATGCCAGAGTTCAAGGCCCTCAATGGCGGCCAGGAGCAGTTCACCGTGCCGGCGGAACCACGGCGCGACCACGTGGGCAACTTCATTGACGCCGTGCGCGGCAAGGCAGAATTGACATGCAACGAAGACCTGGGCTGCGCCCTGATGGTGGCCATCAAGCTGGGCGTTGACGCCTACCGCAAGAACTGCACCATGCTTTGGAATGCGGAGAAGGAGCAGGCGATCGCCGTATAAACGGGCAGCTTCCAGCTCGGCTGCCCGTGCCGCCCGATTGCGTGTTTTGGGGCGTACCAGCCCCCTGTGGAGCCCAACCCATGAATGCCTGCCTGCCATTGCGGCTTATTCTTGCAGTGCTGGCCCTGCTCTTGGCCCATTTGCCTGTGTCGGCCCATTCTGTCGAACCGCTGGTGTTGCACGCACGCAGCCGCGTGCCTGCGGCCGACGCATCTGGCACCTTCGTCATACAGGAAAGCGAACTCCGCTGGGACCCAGCCCAGACTGCGATTGTGGTCTGCGACATGTGGGACCGGCATTGGTGCCGCGGAGCGGCAGCACGCGTGGCCGAAATGGCCCCAAGAATGAACGAGGTGCTCAAGGCTGCCCGTGCGCAGGGCGTGCTCATCATCCATTGCCCAAGCGGTTGCTTGGATCCATACGCCGGCACCCCCCAGCGCACGCGGGCCCAGAATGCGCCTGTAGTCGAGACCCAAGTGCCCCTAGAGCGTTGGCGGCCCCTCGATCCCGCGCGCGAGCCTCCCTTGCCTATTGACGATAGCGACGGCGGCTGCGACTGCGAACCCCCTTGCGAGCACGGTTCTCCCTGGACGCGGCAGATCGACACCCTGGAAATCGCGGCGGAGGACGCAATCACAGATAGCGCCGAGGCATACTACCTGATGCGCGCCCGCGGTATCACCAACGTGATCGTCATGGGCGTGCACGCCAATATGTGCGTGCTGGGGCGGCCATTCTCCATCAGGCAGATGGTGATGCAGGGCCAGAACGTCGTGCTCGTGCGCGACCTGACGGACGCGATGTACAACTCGCGCCGGCCCCCTTATGTGAGCCACTTTCGCGGCAACGAGTTGGTCTTGGAGCACATTGAAACGTACTGGTGCCCCACGATCGCGAGTACCGATTTTACGGGTCTTCCCCCATTCGCCTTTGCCGGAGACAACCGCCCGCACATAGTGGCGATGATCGGCGAAGACGAGTATCGCACCTGGGAGACGCTGCCTGCATTCGCGGCCGAGGAACTCTCGAGGCGGGGCCTGCGGGTAACGGCGATCCACGCAAATCCGTCAGACAAGAACGATTTCCCCGGCCTGGCTGCCTTAGATAGCGCGGATTTGCTGCTGCTCTCGGTGCGCCGCCGCACTCCACGGGCCGAGCAGCTTGAGATGCTGCGCCGCTACTTGCGGCAAGGGGGGCCGCTGGTCGCCATCCGCACGGCGAGCCATGCCTTTGCGCTGCGAGAAGGGCAGCCGCCCGAAGGCTGTGCAGCCTGGCCCGAGTTCGACCCGGAAGTGCTCGGCGGCAACTACCGCGGCCACCACGCCTCACCCGATGGGGGCGGACCTCGAACCTTCGCATGGGTGGTCCCGTCTGCCGCCGAACACCCCATTACGGCGGGCCTGCCCGCGGGCGAGTTCGATGTTCGCTCTTCTCTGTATCTCACCAGCCCCCTCGCAGCCGATACGACGCTGCTGGCGATGGGCCGTTGCGCGGGGCAAATGCCCGATGAGCCTGTGGCCTGGACTCGGCACTACCACGGCGGCAGGGTTTTTTATACATCGCTGGGCCATCCTGGCGACTTCGAACTGGAGCCCTTTAGGCGGATGCTGTTGAATGCCGTCTTTTGGGCCCTGGACCGAGAAGTGCCTGCCAAAGAGGCACGGTACCCCGCGGCAGCGCAACAAGGGGAAACGGCAGAAGAGAATACGGTACGCATGGACTGAGGCAGCCGCCTATGCTGCCAGCCTAAGAGTGTTGGCCGAGCGTCTGGGAAAGACCGCACGAGCGCCAATGCCGCCGCTCTCGCCCGCATCTGGAAACGGGGGCCTGCACGGCTTGTACGCAGCGGGGGCGCCCTGCTTATCAGGATACGCACCCGAGATGCCCGCCTTTGTGCATTTGTGCAATGCGGCCTCGCGGCCGAGCGCAGGCCATGGCAGCCGAGCAGATTCCGGCTTTCAAAGACACGCGATCGCGCAGCCTTCCGTAAGCCGGCCTTGTTGCCGCACGTCGCCCCTCGGTACCATCTTGCGCAGCAGGCATAACGTACAATTATGGTGCCATGGCTAACGGCACGTTTTCCCCAGCAGGCAGGGCAGTACCCACAGTGGAACCAGCCGATGAAGGCGTTTGAAACCGTCGCCCACTATTTTCATCGCGCGGCCGACCAAATCGATCTGAGCGACAACATTCGCCGCCTGCTGCTGACGCCCAAGCGCGAAGTGCAGGTGCAGGTGGCGATCGAGCGAGACAACGGCGAGATCGCCACTTTCATCGGCTACCGGGTGCAGCACGACGACTCGCGCGGCCCCATGAAGGGGGGGCTCCGCTATCACCCGGATGTCGATATCGACGAGGTTCGCGCGCTCGCCGCGCTCATGACCTGGAAGACAGCCGTCGTCGATCTGCCCTACGGCGGTGCCAAGGGGGGCGTGAATGTCGATCCCCGCGCGCTCTCTACGCGCGAGCTGGAGATGGTGACGCGCAAGTTCATCGACGGCATTCACGACCTGATTGGGCCGGATACTGACATTCCCGCTCCCGATATGGGGACCAATGACAAGGTGATGGCCTGGGTGATGAACCAGTACAACAAGTACCACGGGTTCAGCCCGGCGGTGGTCACGGGCAAGCCTGTGGAGATGCATGGCCTGCCGGGGCGCGAGGAGGCCACGGGCCGCGGCGTGGGCATTCTGGCATATAAGCTGATGGGCAGGCTGCATCGCAAGCCGCAGCAAACGCGCGTGGCCTTGCAAGGTTTTGGCAACGTAGGTTCGCACGCGGCGAAGATGCTGTACGAGATGGACTTCAAGGTCGTGGCGGTGAGCGATCTTTCGGGCGGCTATTTTTGTTCCGGGGGGCTGAACGTGCCGCATCTGCTGCGTTATGCCTTGGACCATCAGGGCCGCCTGGCAGGCTATCGAGAGGCGGAGCAGATCACCAACGAAGAGCTGCTGGCGCTGGACGTAGACCTGCTCATTCCGGCGGCGCTGGGCGGCGTGATCACGGCAGCCAATGCACCGAAGGTTCGTGCACCGGTGATTATCGAGGCGGCCAACGCTCCCATCGACCACCAGGCCGACGAGGTGCTGCACCGCGCGGGGGTGGTGGTGTTGCCCGACATCCTGGCCAATGCCGGCGGCGTGACCGCCAGCTACTTCGAGTGGGTGCAAAACCGGCAGCACTACCGCTGGTCGTTGGACCGTGTGCGGCAGGAGCTGGAACACGTGCTTGCGGCGGCGTTCGAGAAAGTGTGGGAACTGGCCGCGCAGCGCAAGGTCAGCCTGCGGATGGCTGCCTACATGCTGGGCATAGGCCGAGTGGGGCGGGCAACCGTGTTGGGAGGCATTATATGAACGTGTCCTTGGCACGCGAACATTTGCGGCAAATTCCGATATTTCACGGGCTATCTGACGAAGCTTGCCGCGCGCTGGTCGAGGCCGCAGAGGCGGTCGATTTCCAGGGTGGGGAGCACATCTTGATCGAGGGACGCCAGGCACCCCAGCTTTGGATCCTCCTCCAGGGCACCTGCGAGGTGATCAAGAGCCTTGGCCAGGGGAACGACAGCCGGCCGGTTGTGCTGGCTACCTTGGAGCCGTTCGCCACGTTCGGAGAAATGTCTTTCTTCCACCCTGCGCCGCATTCGGCCAGTGTGCAGGCCAAGACCCACGTGCGGCTGCTGCGCTTGTCTCGTGGAGGCTTCGAACGCGTGGCAGAGCAGTATCCCGGCATGGCGTACACAGTGGCCCTCAACACCTTGGGCAGCCTCGCCGATCGCTTGCGGCGCATGGACCAGTGGGTGGCCGAGCTGGTGGCCGCCAACGGCGGCACGGTCCGCATCCCTGAATGGGCCAAGCTGCGCGAGCAGCTCTTCAACGGGTGGATGGTTTAGCGCAGAAGCCACCGCTTGGCGGCACCGTTCTCCTCTGTTTGACACAGCGCCCGGGCGTTCTTCGCCCTTCGTCCTTCATCCGGCATGCATCCTAGGCTACGATGCAGCAAAGGCCGTTCGGCCTGAAGCGGTGCCGATGGAGGTATATTCGATGCGTGCGCTGGTGACGGGAGCTACCGGTTTTATTGGCCGAGCGCTGCTGCGCGAGATTGCAGAGCCTGTGGTGCTGAGTCGAGACCCGTTCAGGGCCAAACGGCAACTCGGCCGCGACCTGCACGTGTACGCCTGGGATGCGATGCTCCAGCCACCGCCGGCAGAGGCGTTCGACAAAGTGGTCGCCGTGTTCCACCTGGCTGGCGAGCCGGTGGCCGGCGGCCGCTGGACCGCTGAACGCATGCAGCGCATTCGAGAAAGCCGAGTACTGAGCACGCTGCGGCTGGTCGAGGCGCTAGCTCGCTTGAGCGAGCGGCCGCGAGTGCTCGTCTCGGCCTCTGCGGTAGGCTACTACGGAGACCGTGGCGATACCGAGCTGGACGAAGCTGCGCAACCAGGCTCAGACTTTTTGGCCGAGGTGTGTCAGGCCTGGGAAGAGACGGCGGCACGGGCGCGAGATGCAGGCATCCGCGTGGTCTGTTTGCGAATTGGCGTTGTGCTGGGACCAGGAGGGGGCGCGCTGGCGAAGATGCTCTTACCATTCCGCATGGGCCTCGGCGGCCGGCTGGCCAGCGGTCGACAGTGGATGCCCTGGATCCACCTGGAGGACGTAGTGGGCCTATTCCGCCACGCGGCCATGCATAGCGAGATCGATGGGCCCATGAATGCCGTCAGCCCCCAGCCGGTGACGAACCGGGAGTTCACGCGCACGTTGGCACGCGTATTGCGCCGGCCGGCCATCCTTCCGGTGCCTGGGCCGATGTTGCGCCTGGCACTGGGCGGCTTTGCCGATGTGCTGCTTTGCTCGCAGCGGGTGATACCTAAGGTGGCGCAAGAGACCGGCTACACATTTCGTTACCCGAATCTTCAAGAGGCTCTGGCAGCCGCTATTTGGCCTCCTGGAGGACAAGCGAGCGAGGCGAAAGTCCGTACAGGTGCGGCAGGCTAGCCAGCACTTGGGGGCAGACTCTCTGCTCTTTTCGCGCGGAAGTAGAATCGGCACGGGCAGCTTGTTCCGCCGCGGCGGCGCGTATGGCGGCGACCGCCCCTCCCCACAGCCGCACTCCCTGGAGCCGCACTCGCGGTAGTCGCACTCCCCATGCCCGCAGTCTCTGTAGGCGCACTCCCCGTAGCCGAACTCGCCGGAGCGCGGGTCTGCGGCGCCGATGTAGCATCCATCCAGCTTCAGCCCGCGTTGTGGCCAACGCGGCCACGATTTGCCCCGCGTTCGGGCGAGCCGCGTCTACGAACCGCATACGCCGGAGCCGCCCGCGTCGAACCGCGCGCGGGCATCCACTCCCAAGGCTGCCAGGCCTGAGACCACGAACGCAGCCAACATGACCCACATCGCTTCGCTCCAGTCTCCGTTCGTGTCCCAGCGGCGCAGCACAGCGCCCACTAGTACGGGAGAAAGTGCAGCCCCAAGGTTGCCCCACATGTTGCCCCAACCCAGGATCATGCCCACCAGCTTCCCCCCCACATCCTGCATGTAAGCCCAACAGGCCGGCACACCCAGGTCTGTGGCCAGGGCTACCAGGGCGAAACAAGCCGTTTCTGCCCAGGGATCATCGAACCAGAGCACCCCCAGATAACCCAACGCGGCCAGGAAACGCGATCCGGCCAGCGGCATGGCCCGGCCCAGGCGCAGGCCCCAGCGCTGAACGGCCCGATCAGCAAGCGGCCCGCCCAGCAGCATGCCAAGCATGCCCACCAGCAGCACCACGGTGACCATCAGTCCACCGGTTACATTCGGAACCTTCTTTACGTTGTTCAGGTAGTCGGCCAGCTTGGTGATCAGAAACACCCAGCCGACGTTTGTGGCAAACTGCAAGAGGCACATCAGCCACATGTTGAGACTGGTCGAGAGCCTCGCGAGCGTGCCCAGCACCTGGAGCCCATCAGCTCGCGCCACGGGGCGAGCGGTGCCGCAGGAATCGGCCGATTGCGGTCGAGCCGGATCTGCGACCGACTCAGAGAGCGGCGTCGGCATGTCCGAATCCGCCGCGTTGGAGTGTGTTTCCAGACGGGCGGGTAGCCCGCGCTCCCAGGACGCCGTTACCAAGGCCCGCTCCGCCTCGTTGCAGCGTGGGTGATCGCTGGGCCGCTCACGAAACACCAGCCAGAACGCCACAGCCGTCAAGGCACCCGCCAAGCCATAGATGGCCATCACGGGCCTCCAGCCCCGGCACAGTTCAATCAGTATGGCCGTGAGGTAGGGAGCCATGGCACCTCCCACGCGGCCGCCGAAGGCCACCAGCGCACTGGCCGTGGCGCGTTCGCGCAAGGGCATCCAGCGAGAAAGGATCGCGCCGGCTGTCGGGTACGCCCCCGCCTGGGCGGCGCCAATGCCCATCCGCAACAGGGCCATCCCCAGAAAGCCCGTGGCCAGCCCCGTCAAGGCTGTGCAGAGCGACCATGCCAGCACGTAGCCTGCGAGTACGTAACGCGCTCCAAACCTGTCGCTGAGCCAGCCCGAGGGAACCTGCAACAACGCATACGACCAGAAAAAGGCGCTCAGCGTAAAATCTGTCTGGCCTGGGCTCAGTCCTAGTTCGGCGAGTACGCTCTTGTGTTTCAGCACCTCTGAGATGCACACACGGTCGAGATAGAGGGCCACGGCTGTGAGCATCGTCAGTGCCGCGATCCACCAACGTATGCGAGTGGGTGCTACGGCGGTAATGCCATTGGCGGGCGCTTCAACCGCGGGCAATTTGGTGCTAGGCCCGGCCATGAGACGCGAGAACCATTACCAATCGACCGCGACCTTGACCACCGCCTTGTGGACCCGACCCGAGCCGGCAAACGGGGCATGTGCGTCGTGCGGGAAGAACACCGCAAACGCCCCAACCGGTACGGGAAGCCAGACTTCGGGCCGGTCTCCGAAGAACTGCACGTCGTTCTCGGGGTCATACTCTGCCAGCGGTTCGCGGCAGTCGGCAGTGGGGCGCCAGCCGATCTCTTCCGTGCCGGCGAGCGTGAGCTGGATATCGATGTACCTGCGGTGCGTTTCGAGGGTCGTCTCCTCCCTGCCGCACCCGTCTGCCTCGATGAGCAGTGCGAACAATCGGTCGCCGTCGAGGGTGTGGTGGCCGAATTCCATACGGCGCACACGGACACTTGCCAAGAACGCAAAGGCTGGGCGGAACCCAGGGTGGTGCTCCACGTAGTGCTTGGCCTGAGAAAGACGGTCGACGAACATGTGCGCCTCTGGGCTAGGCAATGTCAGAAAGGTGACGATGGGGGGGCAGACGCACAACGAGGTCCCCCGCGGCCTGGCGGCCTCTGGGTAACCAATGCCAGATAGATGATGGTGGGGCTGACCGGCGAAGGCAAGGGAAAACTCGTTGCGCACCGAAGGGTCGGCGGAGCTGCATGCTGCCTTGCGGCAGCGGAGGCGGGCATGGTGCGCGGCTCTGCCAGGCTGGGCCACGGTTGCCGCCTGGGGCCGCCAGGAGCCGCTGCATGCTGGATCTGCACCTACACTCGCGTTACCGTAGTGGCATGCGGTTGTTCTGTTGCCCGCTGCTTCGAGTTGAATGTCTGCCGTACCTATCGCCCAGGAAACTGCCACCATGAACCGCGTTTTCGCAGTTGCGGTGCTATGTGCTGCTGGCCTGTCTGTCTCTACAGCCCGCTCTCAGGAGGCCGACGATCCCGTTCCAGCCGGATTTGTGCCCCTGTTCAACGGGGTCGACTTCACGGGCTGGAGGGTGCCCGAGGGAGACAACGGGCACTGGCGGGTGCTGGACGGAGTGATCGACTACGACGCCCAGAGCGAGGCGTCAGGAGACAAGTCGCTCTGGACCGAGAAGGAGTTCGGAGACTTTGTGTTGCTGGTGGACTGGCGGATCAAAGAGACGCCCTATTTGAACCCGCGCGTGCCGATTGTGTTGCCCGACGGCACGCACAAGCTGAACGAACGGGGAGAAGAGATCCGCATGGTGGTGCCTGACTCAGATTCAGGCATCTACTTGCGAGGGGAGCCTAAGAGCCAGGTGAACATCTGGTGCTGGCCTGTGGGATCGGGCGAGGTGTATGGCTATCGCATGGATACGAGCCTGCCGGCCGAGGTGCGTGCGGCCGTGACGCCCAAAGTCAACGCAGATCGGCACATCGGCCAATGGAACCGCTTCGAGATCACTCTGCGAGCAGATCGCCTGAGCGTGGTGCTGAACGGCCGGCTTGTCGTGGACGATGCGCCGCTCATGGGCATTCCGGCGCGGGGTCCCATTGGGTTGCAGCACCACGGCGCCATGCGAGATGGGGAGTGGACCTCTCCACCCAGCCTGGTGCAATTTCGCCGCATTTACATCAAAGAACTGTGAGCCAGGAACCGCAACAACCAGAGGGGGGAACGCCCCTGCCGGCCTCGTTCGAGGAGTCGCTTGCACGGCTGGAGCAGATTGTGCGCGCGCTGGAAGATGGGAATCTAGGCCTGGCCGAGTCTCTGGCACAATACGAGCAGGGGGTGAAGCTGTTGGCGCAATGCTATGCCTTCCTGGAACAAGCGGAGCGAAAGATCGAGCTGCTAACAGGCGTAGACGATGAGGGCCGCCCGCTCACCGAGCCCTTTGGAGATCCCGGCGGGACCACGCTGGAAGAGAAGGCCCAGGCGCGCAGCCGGCGCCGGCGTGCACCAGGCGAATAGCAAAGCCATGGTCTGTGGGGCGGGCTTTACCGGTGGAACCGCCTTGTAGGACCTTCCGGCGGGACGGCTCTCACACCAGGGACGCTGCTCTCACCTAGGGCGGCCTGCTGCATTGGGTCGGCCTTTCTCGGCAGTCCTCATGCTCGGGTTAGCAGATCCAGCCCATGAATTCCCACCCACACGCTGCGTCGCATAAGAAAGATCGTGTGCGACCATGGCGGCAAAGCGAACGGCCGTCTGTGGCAAAGCCGTTCCTGGCTCCTAACCGCTCACTCCGGTTTCACCTCAATCACCCGGTAGGTCAGGTATCGATAGTCGTCGCGTTCATAGACGAGGCCGAGGCGTCCTGATCCCAGCCAGGCGAGGGCAGAGTAGGCGGCGGGGCCTTCGTCGATCAGTCTCTCGAACGGCCAGGTAGCTCCCTCGTCGAGGCTGGCGCGGAGCGTAAGCCGGTGGCGCGTGCTCGAGGAGGCCGGGTTGGCAAAGTAGAGGAGCAAACTTCCGTCCGGGCGTTCTACAGAGATCAGGCTGGCCTGGCACATCGGCTCGACCAGGGCGGCGTCGAACGAGAGGTCGTTCCAGGTCTGACCGCCATCGCGGCTGCGGGCAACAGCGCGGCGGCCGCCGCGCTCCGGCCTGCCACCGTCTCGCCCCCAATAGTTGCGCATGTTGATCAACAGTGTGCCGTCGGCGAGTTCGACGAGTTGGCACTCGTCGGTGTGGGGAGCCACGCTTTCGCCCGCTTGCCAGGTGCGGCCGCCGTCGTCGCTGAAGATGGCATGAGAGTACATCACTCGGCGGCCCTCGTGCTGTTCGTCATGGTCGCAAGGAATGACCAACCGCCCTGCGTGCGTGCCCCGCTCGAGCTGGATGCCCACGCCTGGGCCCGTGGCATACCAACCCCACTCGGGGCGCTTCACAGAGGCCGTTATGTCGACGGGCATGCTCCAGGTATGGCCCTCGTCTGTGCTTGTCAGCAACAGCACATCTCGGTTGTTACGGCAGCAGGCCAGCCAGATGGTCTGCGTGCGCAGATCGACCACCGGACAGGGGTTGCCGATGGTCACCGGCGCGTCTCCCCCCTCTTCGTAAACCACCTGGGGCGGCTCCCAGGTACGGCCGCCATCGCTGCTACGGCGGAGCAACAGGTCGATGTCTCCGTCGTCCCGGCGGCTGGTCTTGCGGCCCTCGCAAAACGCCAGCAGCGTTCCGCGCGGAGCGACCAGCAGCGCGGGAATGCGGTAGGTGTGATAGCCCCCCATGCCGCTGGTGAACAGGTCCACAGCGTCGGGCTCGCTGGCTGAGGTTGTACCACAGCACGCCCAAGCAGCCAGCACGCAGAGGCAGCAAGCGAGGGATCGCCGCTTTGCCCCGCCGCCATTATTGCCGCACGGCAAAGCGGCACTGGCCGTGCGCACTTGAGCTATTGGCGGCCAAGTGTGTGCTATGAATGGCGAGAGATTGGTTCTCATGAAGCGCTCGAATGCGGCATGCGCCCGCTTGTCAATAAGGCGGTCAGCGCCGCCAGCCAGTCCTGCCATTCTGCCGCACGTTGCCTCCAGGTGTAACGTGCGTTCATCCAGCGAAGCTGCGCGTCGAGCCGCTCGCGTACCACCCAGGGGTGGCTTTGCAGCAGGGCCAGCTCTTCAACCACTGCGTGTGCAAACCGTGCGGCATGCTCGCCGGGATCCGGCGGAATTGCAACGAGGCGGGCCAGCCCATGGCAGCTTTCTGGGAGCGCCCCCAAGTCCGAGGTAACCACCAAGCAGCCCGAGGCAAGGGCCTCCAGCACCGCAATGCACGATGTTTCTGCAAACGTGTTGGGGTAGGCAAGCATGTGCACGTGCTTGAGCCTAGCAGCCAGCACGGGCTGTGCAAGCGAGCCGAGATACTCAACTCCTTCGAGCGCACGCGCGGCCTGGTAGAGATGGCCGTAGGTCGCGGCGTCTCGTGCGGGGTCGAGCTGGTACACCTGCATGCTGGAGTAGATTTGCAGGCGGGTGCCGGGAAGCGCCTTGCGAATGAGCGGAAACGCGGCGAGCAGCCGATCAAGCCCACGGAAAGGCGTGCTCGTATAGGCCAGCAGCGGCGGCCAGCCGCGAGCTGCCACCGCTTCTTGGCCCGAGGAGAATGCATGCTCGAAAGCTGGTGCAATGGCGTTGCGCATCACCGCCGTGGGCATGCCGGCGAGAGCAAACCGCTGGGCGTATTGGTCTCGCTGCCAGCGGCTTACGAAGGCGATGGCGTCGAGGGCGTCAACTACTTCGGGGGTTGCCAGCGGTTGCACGGCAGGCTGGTCGTGTGCGTGCTGAGTCCAGAGCACAAGCGGGGCGTGTGGTTTGAGATGGGGTTTGATCCGCGGCGCGGGTTTGACGGCGTTCAGCAGCACCACGGCATCCATGTTGCCGAGTGCCCGCGGTGCAACAGCCGCCAGAGGTGCACAGTGCACACCCAGCTCAGACCGCGGCTGGCGGCAGCCGTTCCAGAGATGCACCTCGCAGCCGGCACGAGCGAGTTCCGCCGCAAGGTGGCACAGGGCCGATTGGGACCCCCCAAGTGGGATCTCATACGGGCTGCCGGCGTGGTAGTCCCAGCCGGCCGGGTCGATCAGGGCGATGCGCATGGGTGTGCAAACTCCTCAGGGCCGCCGCGCCTGCGTGCTGCCGCGAGGAGCGATCATGCCGCATTCCTGGCGCGGCTCGCGGCGGCAGCGAAAAATTCTTCCAGCTCCCTCGCGCTGGCTGCATTATCGAAGAGCACGTCTCGCGTGGCCTCGATCGCTCGCCTGGCACGCATGCGCGAAGCCGGATCGTCCGCCAGCCGCAAGGCCAGCTCTACATACCCGGCAGGCGTGGCCGCCACGCATTCGGTGTAGCCCATGGCGAGATACGCAGCAGCGGCGAACCGACCACGGTGGAAGGCGCCTGGCCAGGTAACCACCGGTTTGCCGGCGGCAAGCGCGTCGTAAGTGGTGTTGGCCCCGCCGCCGTAGTGGAAGGTGTCCAGCACTACGTCGGCGTGCGTCAGCAGCGCATGGTATTGCGGCTCGGGGAGACGGGGGATGAGCTGCACGCGATCGAGCACGTCTGCCAACGAGCTTTCGAATCGCCTCCACAGGGCTTGCGAGATGTGCGGGCGGCTGGAGCCCAGCACGATCAGCCGGCCCCGCGGATCGTCGCGCAAGATGGCGGCCAACGCAGCGTCGAAATCCGGGTGGATTTTCCTCGGGTTCTGAGGACACAGGTAAACGTGGTCCTGGGGCTTCAGGCCGAAGTCTTCTCGCCCGCTAGCAACGGGAGAACGGACGGGCCGCGGGTAGCAGAGGGGGAGTTCTTCCAAGAGCACGAGCTGCTCACTGTAGTGCGCGGCGGCCCCGGGGGGTTCAAGCGTCCGGCAGGAGATAAAGCAATCGACTTCGGTCATGCCGGTGGTGACGGGCCACCCCCAGCTTGTGCATTGCATGCGTGCCAGGCGAAACAGGGGCAGGGCATAGTTGAGCGCATCTGTGCCCACCTCCCAGTGATAGATGACGTCGAAGGCGCGGCGGCAGAGCAGCTCGACCGCCTGCCTTGGGTCGCTGGGCAGGGTGGCGATTTCTACGAGTGTGTTGTTGATGAGGGCGCGGGCAGGTGCCGCGGCAGTGGCAGAACAGAGCAAGACGGGCGCGAATCGCCCAGGCGTGAGGCGATTGAGCACGCCGGCCATGCCACGCAAAAAGACGCGATCTCCGCCTCGTGTGGCTACGAAGGCTACCGAGGGCACTCGGTTGCTGCTGCGCGGCTGCGGCCGGTACTGCCGTACAATCGGGGAAAGCGCTGCTGCAAAGACCTCGGCGAACAGCCGTTTGAGTGCAAGCTCGTCGCGGCCCTGATAGGCGAGGATAGTGGGTGGCTTGGCGCCCGTTGTTGCCAGGTCTTCAAGAGAGAGCTGCAAGCCCAGGCCGCGGTAGCCGTGCAGCCGCTCGGCCACCTGCGAGCGCCAGCAGTCGATTTGTTCGTTGCTGTCGAAAACAGGCGGAGCCAGCATATCTCGACAAACGTGCCAAGCCAGGCTGTTGGGCCTGGTACGCAGCACGGCGTCGTAATGCGAGCGTGCCTCTTGCAAGCGGCCGTGCACGGCATGCCAGTCTGCCAAGGCGGCGCGAGCGTGGCTCGAATCGGGCCGCATCTTCATGGCACGCTCCAGCTCCAGGCCCGCACTCTGGACGGATGCACGCGCAAGCGCCCGGGCAAGATTGAACTGAGCCTCAAAGCAAGTCGCATCGCAGGCCAACGCAGCGCGGTATCGGGCAATGGCCGCGTTCGTCTCTCCTTGAGCCTCGAGCACCGACCCCAGGTTGTTGTGCGTTCGTGCGTCGTGTGGACTCAAGGCTGCGGCCGCCTTGTATTGCAGGCGGGCCTCATCGAGCCGGCCAAGCCGCTGCGCGCAGGCCGCTAGGTGCAGCCTCGCCTCGACGTCCTGTGGCACGAGCCTGACAGCCTCTGCGAATTGCGCCAGGGCAAGCTCCGGCCGGTCAAGCTGCTGCCAAGCCAGGCCCAGCCTTATACGAATACCGGCGTCCTGGGGAGCCAAGCCAGCCGCACGCTGGAGACTGTCCACGGCAGCTTCATGGCGTCCCAGCGCAGCCTGGATTACCCCCAGCGCGTGCCAGGCGGGGGCATACTCGGGCCACTCGCCAACCAGCCGGCAGCACGCCTGCTGGGCCGCGCTAAGGTCTCCCGCCTCACACAGTGCGGCCAGTGCATCCAACTCAGATTGCGTGGGTGGCACGCTCGGATCCCTCCGCGAGCTTGAACGATCGGGCGGCAGATTCTATCGCCAACCGCAGCCTGGCCGAACGCCAGTTGGTAGCCCATCAGCCACAAGTGGGCCAAGCCAGGGACGCAGCCAATCGCACGCGAGGCCCTAAGCTGCACCCCCCTGCCTTCTATGGGAACCTGCGACGAAATCTGCTACGCGCTTAACGCGCGTTCGGCCACCAACCGCGCCAACTCGGGAGCAGGACCAAGGTGCGGTGCAAGCACCCACTCTTTGTGGGGCGCCTTATGGCGGATGCGCTCCACCGAATCCGCAATGCTGTCTAGCACCTCCCCGCAAAACAAGAGGTGCGGCTGCACCACCACCCGCTTGTGTGGCAAGACCGCTGCCCGCAACAGCATACCTTCCAGTGCCGGCTCCGCCGCCGCCACATAGCAGACCTCAAAGCCTCCGGTCTCGCACGCCGCCCTGCGCAACGACGCAAATCGACGAAACTCGGCCTGGCCCACCGCGTCGCTGGTTCCCCTACCTACCAAGACGGTGAGCGTCTCTCGCACCTCCGCCTCGCCTGACAGCCCCACCGCCTGCTCGAAGCGCTTGACAGAAAGCTCAACAAGCACCGGCTCGCAGCCCAGATGTGGTGCCAGCACGATCTCGACCGCCTCGCTCGCTGCCAGCAATGCCTCGGGCAGATCTCGCTTGAGGTGCCCCGCGGCTATCAGCAGCAAGGGCTGCACAACAACTTGCCGCACGTCGCGGCTGGCCAGGAGCCGTAGTGCCTCGTGCACACTTGGCCGGTCCAGCTCCAAGAACGCGGGCTGAACTCGCACGCCCGATGCGCGGGCAGCGATCGCGTCGACCAGACTCAAGAATTCGGCACGGCCCCGCTCGTCGCGGGTACCGTGGCCGACTACCAGCAAACCTCGCGTCACACGTTCTGCTTGACGTACCCCAGCGACTTGATCACGGCCAGCATCTCTTCGAATGTAATGAACCGGCGGCGGTGCGCAAGCTTGTAGCTGTCGATAGCATCTGCCAGCGCGCGGGCCTCGGGACTGAGTTCCTCTCGACTATCGGCAAACTGCCGGCGCTCGCGGCCAAGCGCAGGCATGCCCGAAAGTCCAGTACGGCGATCAATAAACGGAACCGGTTCGGTCGTCGCAAGTGTGGTCATCTCTCTCACCTGATTCTCCAAACGGCTGGCCAGGGCGCCTAGGTGCCCACATAACCCTAGGCTATGACTGGGCACCTGGCAAAACTGGCGCTACTAATCAGCTCTCCTACGCCCCCGCCAAGCAACGCCGGCCACCCATGCTGTCTAAGAGATGCTGGCAAACAAGGACTAGAAGTCAAATCCGGCGAGACGCCGGCTCTACGAGCCGTTACATCGGTACATTCGCTCCCAAGCATATGACCGGCACCCGCATGCTCGAGGCCGTCCCATGAGCGCCCATACCACTGCCCTCAGCGCAGCTCCGCCCTCCGCATGGCTACGGCCGTCTCATCGTACAGCCGGGGCGGCATCGTACGTCCGGCTTTCCAGCGTGCCCCGGTTTGCGCAAACAGCCCAGTACCTCAGAACGTCAGGTCAGCCTGCAGAGGCTGACGTACGAACTAACCGTGCGAGTTCCCAGTTTAGACCAGAGCCCTCTGCTTGAGCCGCCCGGCAAGCCGAGGTTGGCAGGCTGGGCTGCCTTTCACTATACTCCGGCCCCCCAGACGTCGAGCCCGCCCGGACGCATAAAAGTCTATTGTTGCAACATCCCAGCGCATGATGCGAATGCGAACCAACTTGGTGCTTTTGCTGCTGCTGGCAGGTTGCGGCACCACACGCTGGTCTGATACGGCTCGCACGGCCACGGAGCAGTTGTTGATCTCCACGGCCATCGATCGCGCCATCAACCAGATCGACTTCAAGCCACTGGCCGGCAAGGACGTGTACTTCGACGCACAATACCTCCAGGGCGTGACCGACGAAAAGTACATCGTCAGCTCGATTCGCCAGCACCTCCTGGCCAGCGGATGCACACTTAAGTCCAGCCGCGAAGAAGCCACCTACGTCGTCGAGGCCCGTGCCGGGGCTGTGGGGACCAATCGCCACGACGTAATGATCGGTATCCCCGCATTGAACGTGCCTGCCCCCCTGGCCCTGGCAGGCGTGCCGCCCACCATCCCCGAGATTCCCTTCGCCAAGACCACCGACCAGAAAGGCGTCGCCAAGATCGGCCTTTTCTGTTACAACCAGAAAACCGGCCGGGCCGTTTGGCAGTCTGGCGTCTTTCCCATCGTCACCAACGCCAAGGATACCTGGATCCTCGGCACCGGTCCCTTCTCTCGCGGCTCTATCTATGACGGCACCCGGTTTGCCGGCAGCCGCATCTTGCTCCCCTTCGGCCGCCGCCGCCCTGGACCGCCCATGCCGCAGCCGCCCATCCCCGTTACGGCTGAGGCCGTCTTTACAGAACCAGAGACCCTCGTAGAAGATAACTCGGGCTCCTCCCAACAGCCAGTTCAGGCACGAGCACCGGATCAGAACGACCGCGCCGCACAAGAACGCCCAAACGATTCTGAGGTCATGCCCGCCGGCCACATCGTGCGGCTGCCGCCTGTGGATCTCCAAGAACGCCCCGACCTGCGAGAAAAGCTCGAGCAAGCCCAGAAAGAACGGCAGCAAGAGCCAGACAGGCCGGCACAAGCCGACCAGCCGACCAGCACTGCTCGCGGAGACAGCGACGACGATGCTCCGCCCCGCGCTGGCCCCTTCAATTGGCTGCAACCTGGTACTTGGTTCGAACCCTAGCGGCTCACGACGTGCCGGCGGCCCTTCGCCCACCAGTTCGTCCAGGCCGGCTTAACCCGCCGCAGCTTTGAGTTCGGCTAAGTGCTGGGCCGTGCCCACCAGCCGATCCCAGTTCGCAACTATGTACTCCGGCGGACCGCCAATCTGAGCCACCACCTGAGCCACCTGCTCGGTGGGCACCATCTCGATGGCATTCCACGGGCAGACGGTCAGCTCGTATGGATCCGTCTTCTTGCGGGGGATGTGCACGCATACTTCACAACCTACGCACCGCTCCAGATCGATCTCGCACCAGCTCTGCAAGTTGTGAAAGCGATCGTACTGCTGGATCTTCATGATGCAGTCGACCGGGCAGACCTCCAGGCAGGCCTCGCAACCGGTGCAGTTGTCTGCATTGATGACGGCGAGTTCCTTGGGAAGCTTCTTGCGAGGGCCTTGCTTGGCCATCGGCGGTGTTCCTTGCAAAAGTTCAAAACCTAGTATGCCTAATCTTAGGTAACGGCCGTCGCATAGCCAAGCGCTATCGAAAAGCCGCCGCCGGCCGCGACGCATCGTCAAGCAGTGCCACTACTTAGTTCTCCCATGGCCCCGTACGTCAGGCGCTCCAACCCGACGCAATCCGCCCAGCCAGAACGCTGCCCCGTACCTCAGGCGCTCCAACCCGGCATAACGCAGCTAACCACAGCCGGATCTGCGCATTATGGGCCAGCCTGCAACGCCCCGCCTACGTGCCAAGCTCACAGGATTATGTGCCCAGTGTCGCTCCGGCCCACTGCCGCCATGCCTCGTACAGGGCGACTGCCACGGCGTTCGAGAGGTTCAAACTGCGAACCTGCGGCCGAGTGGGAATGCGAACGGTCTGCTCGGCGTGTGCCGCGAGCATATCTGGGGGCAGGCCCTTCGATTCGCAGCCGAACACTAATACGTCTCCGGGCTGATACCGCACCTCGGTGTACAGCCGGCGGCCGGCCTTGGAAAAGTAGTGCATGGCAACGCCGGGCAGCCGCGCCTCAAGGGCCGGCCAATCATCGACAACCTCCCACTCAAGGTGCTCCCAATAATCAAGACCGGCACGCCGCAAATAGTAGTCGTCGATACGGAAGCCCAGCGGCCGTACCAGCCACAGCTTGGCCCCCGTCGCCACGCACGTGCGGCCCACGCTCCCCGTGTTGTAGGGGATCTCGGGCTGGTGAAGAACAACGTGCAGTTGCGGCTCGTATTTCAAGGGCAGTAGTCACGCAAGATGGGGATTTCTCATATTGTCGAAGACGCCAGGCGGCGGCGCCCGGCACGGCTCCGGCACAGAATCGCACTTTGCCGCACCCCATTAGCCTACCTTTCGGGGGGGCGGTGCCGCCACGCCAGCAACCACGTGGTCCGTCTCGCGCGCCGCACTGTGCGGTTGAACAGCCACTCTGGGCCAACAACTCCAATCAGCCCTACAGATTGTAAACGTCATACTCGTCTGTTACGCGGACCGGTATGCACTCCCACTCCGTATCGTCAAATCGTCGAACGGAACGTTCGCTCTCATTGCCGGCTACACAGCAGGCCTGCCGCCGCGGAGCGGCAAGACCACCTGCCGGTTATAACGCCCGCCGGATATGATGCTAGAGGTAACATCGCTGCGCGCAGCCGGTACGGCACCAAGGTTGTCAATAGCGTGGAAACTGGCCCACACGACCCCCGACGCCCGTCTCTGCGTACGTCCGCGTACGGCCCGAGTGGCAACAGCGGCGGACGTGCGGCCGAGGAGCGAACCAACGGCCCGCAGAAACGCACATTGGCTGAATATGACCCTACCCATTAATCGCAATCCTACCCGCGCGGTGAAGATCGGCACGCGAACCATTGGGGCAGGCCACCAAATCACCGTGCAGAGCATGACGGCCACCCCAACGCGCGACGTGTCGGCTACCGTGGCCCAGGTGAACGACTTGGAGGCCGCAGGGGCAGACCTGGTGCGAATAGCCGTCGACAGCCGGCGGGATGCCGAAGCCCTGGCCGAGATCCGCGCGCGAACGACCGCCAATCTCTCAGTAGATCTCCAAGAGAACTACCGGCTGGCGGCTGTGGTCGCCCCCCATGTAGATGAGGTGCGCTACAACCCCGGCCACCTGCACCACCACGAGGCGGAGAAACCTTGGCAAGAGAAGGTACGTTTTCTGGCCGAGGCGGCCGCGTCCCACGACTGTGCCCTGCGCGTGGGCGTGAACTGCGGCTCTGTCGATCCGGCTCTGGCAGGCCGCTTCGACCCGGCAGATCGATTGGGCCCCATGCTCGCCAGCGCTCTGGAGCACTGCGAGCTGCTCGATAAGCTAGGCTTTACGCGTTACTGCGTGTCGCTCAAAGACTCGGACCCCTGGGACGTGGTGGAGGTCAATCGGCGTTTCGCCGCCCAGCGGCCGGACGTGCCGTTGCACCTGGGCGTTACCGAGGCGGGCTTGCCGCCGGATGGCGTGATCAAGACCCGCATTGCCTTCGAACAGCTCATCAGCCGAGGCATCGGCGACACGATCCGCGTGTCGCTCACCGTGCCCAACCACCGCAAGCGTGAAGAGATCGAAGCCGGCCGGCAGATACTGGCAGACATAGCGGCCGGGCGCGTGCGGAGCGTGGTCGACTATGGCCTGAAAACGCTGAACATCATCAGTTGCCCAAGCTGCTCGCGGGTCGAAAACGAGGCGTTCGTCGATCTGGCCGAAAAGGTGCGCGACCTGACGGCCTACGCAAGGGACCATAAGCTGACCATTGCCGTGATGGGGTGCCGCGTCAATGGTCCGGGCGAGACGAACGATGCCGACCTGGGCCTCTGGTGCGGCCCGCATTACGTGAACTTGAAGCGCGGGCACCAGACGCTGGGGGCCTTTACGTACGACGAGATCCTGCCCCGGCTCAAGCTCGAACTCGACCGGCTGATCGCCGAACGTACGGCCAACAGTTAGGGCAAAGGCGCAGGGGTTCAGGAGCATGGTTTGCTGAACCAGTCCGTTCGCTACCCCTTACGCCGAGAACGCAGGGGTGCCGCTGGTTCCAAATCGCCATATCGCAGGGCCGCCGTTCGAGGCGTACCGGAAGCGCCCAGGTTTGGGACCGTTTGCGGCAATATAGGTCAGGCGGCATAGGCTAACGTACGGCCGAGCCCTTTAAGATAAGGTCGATACCGAGGAGCTGGTTCGTGTCCCGCGTTCGGGGTCGTATTGCCCGTGCAAGCGCCATCCGGCTACAATATGCGGCGCTCTTTAGGGTGAGGCGAGGTGCGGTAAAGACTGATCGTCTTTGGCCTGCGGCTGCCCGGCGAGGCAAAAGCCCGAACGTTACCGTTGATTCCAGGCTGCCCAGCTTGGCCCGCCGCTGACCCAAGCGCCGCTGGAGCTGCTTGGGAACAACACGCCACAACGGCGTGCATTCACGCCGAGAAACAAGCATTTCGGTCGTATGCGACTCAGCCAAACCAGGCCCGCACCGCGCCGCAGGCATGCCGCTGCAACTGCATCTGGAATGTCGGCCCCCAATGAATCGTCAGCGCTGCCGGGCGGTATCTCCCCCACCTTGCTGGCATGCGCCGCGCTGGGCAGTTTGCTGTACTGGGCAGCGCTGCCGCCATTGAACTGGGGCCTGTTAGGCTGGATTGCACCCGTGCCCTGGCTCTGGCTGGCACGCCAGCGGCATCTCTACGGCCGCCGCCCGTACCTGTGCCTGTACCTAGCCGGTGTGGCCTTCTGGCTGGCAGCCCTGCATTGGCTCCGCCTGCCCCACTGGGCCACCTCGTTTGGCTGGCTGGCGCTTTCTCTCTACCTGGGCATCTATCTGCCTATGTTTGTGGCACTAGTGCGAACGGCTCTGCACCGCTTTTGCGTGCCCCTGCCATTGGCGGCACCTGTGGCTTGGGCCGGGCTAGAGTATGCGCAGGCGCATGCGCTTACCGGCTTCAGCATGGCCAGCCTGGCGCATAGCCAGTATCGCTGGCCGCTTCTCTTGCAAGTGTGCGACCTGGGCGGCCAGTATGCCCTCAGCTTTTCCATGGTGCTCGTGGCCGCATGTGTGGCTGCCGCGCTGCCCTGTGCCGAGCCGTCTCTGACAACGCCCCCAACCCGCCCTTCCCAGCGCACGTGCTCGTGGCAGGCCCTGCTGATCCTGGCCTGCACGGTAGCAGCCGTAACGGGGTATGGTGCTTATCGCTTGCAGCAAGAAGACACCAAGCCAGGCCCGCGCATTGCGCTCATCCAAGGCTCCATCGACAGCGAGTTCAAATACGACCCGCTTCGGCAAATGCAGATCATGGAACAATACCTGGACCTCTCGCGCCAGGCGCGGGCAGATCATCGGCCCGATCTTATAGTCTGGCCGGAGACCATGTATCGAAATCCCCTCTGGGTCGTGGCATCAGACGCAACGCTTCCAACTACGTTTGAAGGTTCGCTCGCCGAGCTGCGGCGGGAGGCGCGGGGAACGCGGGCAGCGCTGGAGAGCTTGGCAGCAGTGTTGGACACTCCGCTGATCGTCGGTGTGGATGCTTACTACTTCGGCCGCGAGCAGGTTGAGCATTACAACGCGGCGGCGTATGTCGACCGTTCGGGCAAGCTGCAAGCCCGCTACGACAAGCGGCATCTGGTGATGTTCGGCGAGTACGTGCCGCTGGCCGAGACCTTCCCCTGGCTTTACCGGTTGACGCCGCTGCACGGGGGCCTGAAGGCCGGCCGCGCGCTGCCCGCCTGGCAGCTTGGGGACGTACGCCTCTGCCCCAATATTTGTTTTGAAAGCTGTCTGGCGCACGTCGTGCGGCGACAGGTGGAAGAACTCGCCCGGCAGGGCTCCGAGCCAGACGTGCTGTTGAATCTTACCAACGACGGCTGGTTCTGGGGCTCTAGCGAGCTGGACATGCACCTGGCATGCAACGTCTTTCGGGCCGTCGAATGCCGCAAGCCGCACCTGGTGGCCGCCAACACAGGCATCTCTGCGTGGATCGACGGCAGCGGACGCATCTTGGCACGGGGCCCCCGCCGCGATACGGCAGTGCTGTTAGCCGACGTGCGGTTGGACCAACGCCGCAGTCCCTACCTGACTTGGGGAGACTGGCCCGCCGCCGTATGCCTGATGCTCTGCGCCGCGCTGGCCGCAGCCGGCCCTTGGTCGCACCGTAGAGCACGTATCCCACCTGCTCATCCATAGAGCAGACATGCTTGCCTGCTCATCTCGGCACGCGTCCTCGCCCGCTTATCGCCACCTTCTCGCCAACGCCTATCATTCGTGCCGATGCTGCCATTGCTGCCAGGCACGCAGGTCCTCGCTTGTGCGGAATTGCTCGAGCTGTTCGGCATGCCTGAGCAAGCGGGGACGCTTGCTCTACGGAGCCGCAGCGTAAGCGTGCGGTATGGTAAGCGTCCTCGCTTGTGCGGAACGGCTGGAGCTGTTCGGCATGCCTGAGCAAGCGGGGACGCTTGCTCTACGGAGCCGCAGCGTAAGCGTGCGGTATGGTAAGCGTCTCGCTTGTGCGGAACGGCTGGAGCTGTTCGGCATGCCTGAGCAAGCGGGGACGCTTGCTCTACGGAGCCGCAGCGTAAGCGT
>FWPU01005751.1_pt1 | contig 26169 bp, 22 predicted proteins | sample 2228361 | NCBI WGS metagenome assembly FWPU01 (sample SAMEA103939777, study PRJEB20133) | metagenome | reverse complement strand
CGGGGATTGATGGTCTTTGCCGCCATCCTCATCTGCATCCGCGTCCTGCTCAACTGGTGAGCCTATTCTTGGACTACTTGGTAGTACAGGGGTACGCCGAGACCCACCAATAACCAACCCACACCGAAGACAAACGCTCCCCAAGCGGCCCCACCCACCAAAAGCACCAGCAGGTTCAGACCCAACAGCCCGCCTATCGGCAACCAGCGGAGAACCGAAACCGATCCGCCCCGGCGTAAGAATAAGGCATAGGCCAGCGGCAGCAGCACGAATACCACCATATAGCCCACGTTGGCCACCGCCAGGATCGAGAGCAGGCTCGAGCCGAAAATCAGGAGCAAACCTGTGTTTAGGATGATGTCCAGTACCAACGAACCCTGTGGAGTGCCAAAACGGTTGACGCTGGCGAAGTAGGGTGGCAGCAGCCCATCCTGGCCCATCTGGTAGATGGTGCGGGTGCTGGGGATCAGAATGGCCAGTGCGCTATAGACCAAGGCTGCTACCAGGAACAGGGACAGCATGACCGTTCCAGTTTGGCCCAAGTACTTTACAAACAGTGGTTGCAGTGAAGTAAAGGGATCCTCGCTCAGGGCCGACCAGTCGGTTAGCAAGGCTAGCAGCAGGGGTATACCCACAAAGGCCAGGACGCTCCAGAGTGCGGCCCAGGCAAACATTGGTCGTATTTTTTTACCCTTGGTTTCGGCGACGATGCTGCTGATCATCTCGAGGCCATAAGCCGTCCAGGCGATCACAAAAAGCCACTTGAGAAAATCCACTAAACCGATGGGCTGGGAAAGGTTCAGGGTTAGGAACAGCTTCTGCGGGGTGAGGGTCTGAAAGGCCAGCCAGACCAGTACCCCCAGGGGAATAAATACCAAAAAGGCTAGCAGGTATGAAGACAGGATGACCCGCCCCAGTCCAAACCAGCTGAGCAGGTAAAGCAGGGCCATGATGCCCAAGGCCAGCAGAATGGGACTAAGTGGGATTGCGAAGGCATTGTTGATCAGGATCGCACATAGATAGCTATTGAGGGCGGTGGCCGGCGTCCAGGCCAACCAGTAGCCCCAACCGGATAAGAAGGCCAGCACCTGTGCCCGGCCTCGGAACAACTCGAGGGCATATACCGCAGTACCACCAGCTTTTTCGGGAAAAGCTTTGGCCAGGCGGTACAACAAGTAGGCCTGTACTAACCCTACCGCCGTCGCAGCGGCCCAGACCACCAACGACCAGCTGCCAATTTCGCTCAGGGCCCAACCGGTTTGGTAAACGGTGACAAAAAAAGCCCCAGAGATCAGCAGTAAGCTTTGCAGCCAGTGGAGAGAAACGGGAAGTTTGCTCATGGTTCAGGAGGTGGGAGGTAGGGGGTTGTCGAGGTTGCTTTCAGCTATTGGCTTTCGACTCACCCCTCATTGCTGGTTTCTCAACAAGCACACCTGCTGGTGCAACAGGCCTCGAGGTCGTCGGCCCACATACCCCGTTTGCGGTAGACCTCGAGCGGCGCGGTGTCCAGACCCAGACGCCGCCCAATCTCTTCGGCCACCACAGGAAAACGGGCGCGGAACTTGTAGATGAAGCAGAAGGGGGTTTGCAGGTGTCTAACCTTGGGCCCCACCATAAACAATCCCCTGGCCAGGGTGGACTCGTCCTTTTCGGAGAGCAGGGGCGCCTCCTCGTGGATCTCGAACAGCCCTTCCAGCAGTCCCAAACCCCCTGCAAAACCGGTGGCCACGATGGGGGGGTGAGGGGTCTCGATCGTTCCGTCCTGGTGGTGGATAAGGTAGCGGCCTTTCTTGTGCTCTACCCGGTCTACGCGGGCTTGAACCAGGGTAACGCGTCCGGTCTTCAGGGCAGCCTCGAGGCGCTCATGGGTGAAAGGGGATAGGTCGAGAGAGGGTTCTCCTTCCTGTAGCTTCCAGGGGGCCCTGGGGTCGAAGACCACCACCTCCTTACCCAGTAAGGCCAGATGGTAAGCAGCGTCTATGCCGGACTCGTAGCCACCCAGCACCACTTGCCGCTTTCCCTTGACCTGGCTCCAGCGGCGAATTGTTCCGTAGTGAAGACCCCGCTCAGAGCCCGGTACGGCGTACCTGGGGAACTGAAACTCGCCCACTGCCCAGATCAGGAAACGGCTCTCTACAGGGCCTTGACTGGTCTCTACCAGAAAAGACTCCTCCCCTAGCCGCTTCACCCCTGTTACACGAACCCTCTCCTGGACAGGAAGCTGGTAGTGCCGGGCCAGGGCTCGGAGGTAGAGGGCGTACTCTTTGCCGGTAGGATGTTCTTTGCCCAGGGAGTAAGCGGGAGAGGTGTCGGGGGTGATGGCGTTGAGGTCGGGCAGGTTGAAGGCGTTGCTGGTAAAAGAGGGGGTGATAAAGCGGGTCTCAGCTGGCCAGCGGGCGAAGGAGTGGCCAATGGTGTGCTGCTCGAGGATGACGAACCTGGCCCCCAATTGTTTCAGGGCGATGCCTATCCCTAAGCCGGCCGCCCCGGCCCCTACGATTAGCACGTCGCTTTGTTCCATTGGCGGGGCTCAGGCAGAGGGCAGGCATCGGTTGAGGCGCTCCTCCAGGGCCTGCTTTTCCTTGAGGATGCCCTGACCGATAAAGACGATCTCGGTGGGTTCTTGGTTGAGGGCCTCGAGCATCTGGTGGTAACGCCGTTGAGCTTCTATGGGTAAGGCCTCGAGCTGGTGCGGGTGCAGCGGTTCCATGCGCGGCTCGAGGACGATCTGCTTGCCTGCTTGCGAAAGCGTTACGGGCACGTGATTGACGAACTTGACCCAGCCCTTGGCCCGCACCACGTTCTTGGGCCAAGTGTGCAAAAACTGCTCGAAGGCCTCGGCATCGAAGCCGACCTCGCTGCGGTAGACGAAGCTCTCGAAGCCGTACTCCTCAACTTCTGAGCTGGGCTTGCTCCACTCGGCTTCCCAGTCGGGGTGGGCCAGGCCTAGTTCATAGTTGTAAAGCCCGGTGCCCATCAATTTTTCCGGCTCGATCTGGCCTTTTATGGTGCGGTAGATGCGGGCGTAGGGGTTTAGCTCGTGGACGAAGCTTTCTAATCGGGCCAGGGCCGCCTCGTCCACCCGGTCGGCCTTGTTGAGCAGCACAACGGAGGTAAACTCGAGCTGGTCGGCCAGCAAGGCCGCCAGAGGCTCTTCTACTAGGCTACCCTCCTCGTCCTCCACGGTGCGTTTGCGGTTCCAGTGATCCCAGAAGGCTTCGACATCCACCACGGTGATGATGCTGTCCAGCCGCACCCGCTCGGGCAGGTCTTCCATGTGGAAGGTTTGGGCGATGGGGAGCGGCTCCCCAATGCCGGTGGACTCGATCAGGATGTAGTCCAAATCCATCTCGGACAGCTCGCGCAGCTCATAGAGGAGGTCTTCGCGCAGGGTGCAGCAGATGCAGCCGTTGGACATCTCCACCATCTTCTCGGTGGTGTGGCGCACCAGCCTCGAGTCCACGTTGACCTCGCCGAATTCGTTGACGATCACCGCGATGCGCTTGCCGTGCTGGCTCGAGAGCAGGTGGTTGATCAGGGTGGTTTTGCCTGCGCCCAAAAAACCAACCAAGACGCTGACGGGAATAGGAGTGTTGCGCATGCTAGCCTTCCTTGAAACCAGGGCGGGGCATGGCGCCCCCGCCCTCGCTGTGGGTCTCAGAGGGTGATGACCTGGTCGGGTGGGTTAGGGGCCAAGGCGGCGTAGAGGTCGGGAAAGCAGCCTACCTGCACCCCTTCCAGCACCTGGGGCGCTACCCGGCACTCGGCGGGCTCCTGCCGCCCGCTGCCGTCGGGGTTGCCCCAGCGGGGCTGGCCTATGGCCAGGCCGCGCTCCAGCGCACAGCCATCGCACATCATCAGCAGGATGCCCCTCTCCTGAGCCAAGCGCACCAGGCGCTCCCCGATGGGATTGCCCTTTTGCAGCACCAGGGTGTTGTCGTCGAAGAAGAAGATACCCGCCACCTCGACCCCATGGGTGCCGGCCTCGAGCTGGGGCAGGATCATCTGCCCCAGCTTGTAGCTGGCGGCCCGGGGGGTGGCCAGCACGTAGGCGACCCGCATCAGTGGCGTACCCCCTCCACCCAGAGCCAGGCCAGGCTGGCCGGGGTCCCGCCCACGTTGAACCGGCGCTTGATGGTCATGCTGGCCAGCTCAATCTCCAGCACCTCGCCCTTATCGGGCAGGCTCACGAAGGCCATGCCGTCGGCCAGGGCCATGCCGGGCCGTACTGCGCCTTCGCCCGAGAGGGCGATGGGCTCGGAGACCTTGAGGCTTCTACTCACCTTGCCGGTGGCGGCCTCGAGGGCGTGCAGGCTGCCGTCGGCGGTGAGCACCACCAGCACCCCGTCCTTATCGAAACCAAAGCGCACCGGGTTGGCCGGGAGGGGGTAGGGGGTAATCTGGTTATCGATGCGGGCCAGCCCTTGGCCAAAGTTGCCGATGAAGAAGGGGTATTGGCTATGGCTCACCAGCGTGCCTACCCGGGCCCCCTGGGGTGCTCCGGCGGGGTTGGGTAGTTTGCGCCCCACGAACTGCAGGCCCCGCTGCTCCACGATCAGCACTCCATCGGCGCAGCCGAAGGCCACCCGGCTGCCCAGAACGGCCTCGCCATGCAACCGGGGGCAGCCTTCAATGGTGCTCACCCTGCGCCCCAGCCGGCTGTAGACCTCCACCACCCCGCGGTTGAGGCTGCCAGCCAGCACGTACCCCCCCAGGAAGGCTGGGGCCCCATGGTCGGGGGCTCCGGTAGCGATTTCGCTCATCCGCAGGCGCAGGCCCAGGTCTTTTTCCTCCAGCACAGTAACGGTACCGTCGCCGTCGTTGTAGATGGTGACCACCCCGGCGTGGGTCTTGAAGTGGGTGGGCTTGGGGCCGGTGGTCAGGGTGTGCAGGATATAGGGGGCTTCCGTCACCAGGTCTTTGTGGTCGCCATGGTCCTCGAGGTTCAACCCGCCATACACCACGCTCACCCGGTTCTGCTCGCGATGCAGGGCAAAGGCGTGCGTTCCGTTGCCGCTGGTATAGACATTAGCTGGGCCTGGGGTGGAGAAGGCCGCGATCACCTGGCCTTTTTCGAGGTCAATCACCTGGAGCAGCCCTACCTTGCCATCGGCTACCACTAGGCGCCCAGGGTGTTTTTCTGGCCCGGCTAGACCTAGGCTGAAGAGTAGGCTTGCGGCTAGGGTCCAAACAAGGGTTTTTCGCATAGCTAAACCTCCCACGATATTGATAATGCATTATCATTTTCTTGGCAAGTAGGGCGCCTCACCCTACCCGCGCCAAGCAGCGCTCCGCACCTAACCTTGCCGGAAGGCTTGGCATAGGGTCTGGCCGTTGCTGCGGAGAAGGGCCAGGTAGCTGTTGACCTGTGGGGTAAGGGCGTCGGAGTGCAGGGTATAGAGCCGGGCCCCGGTGGCCTCGGCCAGGGCACGGGCCTCGGAAGGGCTGAACTGGGATTCAGTGAAGATGACCGCTACGCCCTGGGCCCGCATGGCCCCAGCCAGGCTGGCTAGGGCCCGGGGGCCGCTTTGCTGCCCGGTGAAGCTGGCGATGGCCCCTACAATCTGTAGCCCATAGTGGCGGGCCAGGTAGCGATAGGCGTCGTGCTGCACCACCGCCTTGCGCTTCTCTGAGGGGATGTGGGCCAGGCAGGCCTTGGTCTCGGCGTCAATAGAGTGCACCTGGGCAGTAAACGCGGCCAGCCGGGCCTGGTAGTAGGCCTGACCGGCCGGATCTAGGCGTACCAGGGCCTGAAGGATGCGCTCCGCGTAGGCGAGGGCGTAGTTGGGATCCAGCCACAGGTGGGGGTCGCAGGGGCCGTGCAGGTGGGCCCCGGGGGCCTCGCGGTCGGCCTGGGTGTAGCAGATCGGGTTGGGCAAGCCCTCTGCCAATCGAACCACCTGGGCCCCTTGGGGGAGCTGGGGAAGGATGCGCCCTAGGAAGGCCTCGAGGTTCATCCCATTGGCAAAAAGGAGGCGGACCCCACTTAGGGCTTGGATGCTGGAGGGACGTGGCTCGAAGCTATGAGGGTCGGCCCCCATCGGCACCACCGAGACCACCCGAACCCGCTCACCCCCAACCTCCCGCACCAGATCAGCGATGACCGTGGTGGTGGCGGCCACCCTAAGGCTTTGGGCCTGGCCTAGGCTGGCCAGCAGAAGTAAAAAGCTTAGAAGGCGCATGTTGCTATTGATAGTTCAATATCACTAAGAAAGATGAGCCGGTCTTTCCATCCGGCCCTCCGCGTATGATGAAACCCGTGGACTACGATGTGCTTATCGTGGGCGCGGGCTTTGCTGGAGCCGAAGCCGCCTATGCCTTGGCTAAAAAGGGTCTGCGGGTGGGGCTGGTTACCACCAGCCTAGACACGGTCTTTCTACCCTTCACCCCGGTCTTCTCTCCCTTTCCTCCAGGCTCATTGCTGGCCGAGGTGGGCCAGGACGGCCTGAAGGGCTGGGAGCTGCACAGCCGGGCCAAGTACCGCCTGGAGCAGCAGCCCCAGATTCACCTCCTACAGCTCTCCGTGACCCGCCTGCTCCTGGAGGGCCAGAGGGTGGTGGGCATCGAAAGCTGGGAGGGGCCGCGCAAAACCGCCCCCAGGGTGGTGCTGGCGGTGGGCAGCTTTCTTTGCCCCCAACTCTTTATGGGTGAGGTGGTGGAGGAGGCCGGGCGGCTTTCCGAGGTGGCTTACCCAGACCTCTACCAGCACTTGCAAAGCCTGGGCTTCGCCTTCAGCCCAGCCGAGGCGACCGTGGCCGAACAGGGGGGCACCCCGGGCTACCGGGTGGTCTACCAGGTGTTTGCCCAGGGGGAGTGGGATCCTCGCACCTTTCGGCTAGGCCGTCTAGAGGGGCTCTACGGTGTGGGGCTGTGTGTGCTGGGCCAGGGCACCTATGCCCAGATGGCTATGGAAGGGATGCGCCTGGCCCAGGTGCTAACGGATACTACCCCACCGTGACGAAGCCATGAGAAGGCTACACCCGGCAGCCTGGCGGTGTCAAAGGAAAGCCCCCGTGGGGTACAAAAGCAGGGCTAGCCCAGCTTGGCCCGCACCAGCTCTACAATCTCGTCGATGGTCTCGGCCACGGGGACGCCGGCCTCGGCAAAGGCGGCCAGCTTGCTCTCGGGGGTGCCCACGTTGCCCATGATGATGGCGCCAGCGTGGCCCATCTTTTTGCCCTTGGGGGCGCTGCGCCCGCCGATAAAGCCCACCACCGGTTTTTTCATGTGGGCCTTGATGTAGGCCGCGGCATCCTCTTCGTCGGAGCCGCCAATCTCACCGCAGATGACCACCGCGTGGGTTTCGGGGTCTTCGTTGAAAAGGGGCAGGAGGTCTTTGAAGGTCGAGCCAATGATGGGGTCGCCGCCGATGCCCACGCAGGTAGAGATGCCGTAGCCGGCCTCGGAGAGGGCCTGAGCGGTTTCGTAGGTAACGGTGCCGGAACGGGAGATGAGCCCCACCCGGCCCCTTTTGAACACATTGGCGGGCATGATGCCCAGCTTGCACTCCCCAGGGGTGATCAGGCCGGGGCAGTTGCCCCCGATCAGCCGTACCTTACCCATGGCCTTGATTTCGGCCACCGCTCTGACCATGTCCAGGGTAGGGATACCCTCGGTAATCAGCACCACTAGCGGAACCCCGGCATGGGCTGCCTCCAGGGCAGCATCGGCGGCGGCGGGCGCCGGCACGAAGATAATCGAGGCATCTACCCGGTGGAAAGCGGTGGCTTCCTTGACCGTGTCGTAGACCGGCACGCCCAGGATGGTCTGTCCCCCTTTACCTGGGGTGACCCCAGCCACTACCTTGGTGCCGGCTTTAAGCATGGCCTCGGTATGGAAAGCCCCTTCGCGCCCAGTGATGCCCTGGACGACGACCTGGGTGTTTTTGTCAACAAGAATGCTCACTTGGTACCTCCAATCATGGAGATGATGGCTTTAGCCGCTTCGATGGAGGTGGGGTACATGTAGACCGGGCGGCCTTGCAATAGGGCTTTGGCTTCCTCTTCCGCGGTGCCAGCCACACGCATGGCCACCGGCTTGGTTAGGATACCCTCTTCTATGGCCCGGATAACCCCTTTGGCCACCTCGTCGGCCCGGGTGATGCCCCCAAAGATGTTGATGAAAACGCCTTTGACATCCGGGTCTTTGAGCACCACCTTGAGCGCGTTGTAGACCACCTCGGCCTTGGCCCCACCCCCGATGTCTAGGAAGTTGGCTGCTCGGCCCCCAGCCCGTTGTACCAGGTCGAGGGTGTACATCACCAGGCCCGCGCCATTGCCGATCACGCCCACATTGCCATCGAGCTTGACATAGCTAAAGCCGTAGTTGGAAGCCTCGACCTCGAGGGGATGCTCAGCCTCGAACTCCCGCAGCGGGGTAAGCTCGGGGTGGCGGTAGAGGGCGTTGTCGTCCAGCACGATCTTGGCGTCGGCGGCGACCACCTCGCCGGTATCGGTGATGACCAGCGGGTTGATTTCAGCGGTAGAGGCGTCTATGCCCACGTAGGCCTGGTAGAGCTTGACCAGTACGTCGGCCAGCTTGTTAAGGTTGCCTTCCATCCCCGCTTGCTTGACCAGCTCGCGGGCCTGGAAGGGGCGCAGGCCGGTGAAGGGGTCGATGGGATATTTGATGAGGGCCTCGGGGCGGGCCGCGGCTACTTCTTCGATGTCTACCCCGCCCTCTTTGGAGAGCATCAGCACCACCCGCTGGGTGACCCGGTCTAGAATCAGGCCGGCGTAGTACTCCTTAGCGATGCTGACTGCTTTGGCTACCAGCACCTTCTTGGTGATGAAGCCCTTGATGTTGAGCCCCAGAATCTGGGCCGCTTTTTCTCGAGCCTCTTCTGGGGTCTGGGCTAGCTTGACCCCCCCGGCCTTGCCGCGTCCGCCGGTGTGTACCTGGGCCTTGATGACCACCGTATCGCCGAACTCGCTGGCAATCTGCTTGGCCTCGTCGGCAGTGAAGGCAATCTTGCCTGGGGGAACCGGGATGCCGTACTTGGCGAGGATATCTTTGGCCTGATATTCGTGTAGGTTCACGCTTGCCTCCAGTGGCTAAAGCCGTATTTTGCCGCCCGCTATTATAAGTTCTTTTCTCAGCACCCAGAATGCCTTTGCGGCGGCTCGAGAGGGGTTTTTCTACCTCGAGCCCGCTGTTTCCCGCGTTTGTGGGGTATCTACACCAGCTTGTGGGGTGTGCGGTTGGCCGGCTGGAGCGTACCTGTGGTTTTGCTGGATTATCTCTTGCTATAGCGGGATGGGACGGCCAAACTACCGTTCACCTTTTGAGGTGGAGCGGCTGGTCTCCTCACCCTGCAGCCGGCCAAACAGCAGGCGGCCCACCTGGGTCTGGATGGACTGGGTAATCACCACCTCAACCTCCTTGCCTTTGAAGGCGATGGCGTCGTCCACCACCACCATGGTGCCGTCCTCAAGGTAGCCCACCCCCTGTCCTGGCTCTTTTCCTTCCTTGACGATGGTAAGGGTAAGGCTATCCCCCTGCTGTAAGGGTGCCCGCAGGGCGGAGGCCAGGGCCTGGATGGAGAGGGTTTTGACCCCATAGATGCGGGAAAGCTGGGCTAGGGCGTGGTCGTTGGTGACTAGGGCGGCACCCAGTCTTTTAGCCTGGGCCAGAATCTGGTCGTCTACGGGGTCGTCGGATTCCTGGCCCTCGAGTACTTCCAGGCCCAGCACACGCTGGAGGCGCTCGAGGGTCTCCAGCCCCCGGCGGCCCTTGGCCCTTTTCTGGGCATCGGAGGCGTCGGCGAATAGCTGGAGTTCGCGTAACACCTGGCGGGGTACGAACAAAGGCCCTTCCAAAAAGCCCATCTCGGCTACCTCGGCGATCCGCCCGTCGATCAGCACCGAGGTATCCAGCACCTTGCCGCCCCGGGGTTTGGGGTTGTGGACGGGGGGGCGGGCCAGGCGGAAGTAGTCGCGGTTGGCTAAGGCAAAAGCCGAGAAAGCCCCGACCAGCACTGCGGCAATAATCAGGGAGTGGAAAGGGGAGAAGCCCGGTATTTGCCCCAGCAGGTTGGTCAGGAGTACGGCCAGGAGCAGCCCCAGGCTGGCGGCCACTGTAATGGCCACCGGAACCTCGGGGGGCAGGCGGCGAAGCCAGTCCTGGGCCCGTATCCAGCGGCCCTCGACCCAATAGGCCAGCCGGGGTACCAGCAAAAAGCCCAGCAGCAGCCCTACCACTGCCAAATACAAGCGGTTGAGGCTGGTTAGGCTGCCCAACGGGCTAGCGCTCACCAGGCGTTGCTCCTCGAGCCACACCCCTGTCCGGTAGCCCAGGTAGGCGAAAAAAACATACAAAAACCAGCGTATAGCGTTCATAAAAACCGGCCCACTACGGCTTCTAGGGTTTTGAACTGAGGCGGGTAGACCAGCTCTTTGAAGCCGGCCCGTTCCCCTTCGCGCAGGCGGCGTTCTAGGCCCTCCACGCTACGCAGTTCCCCGGCCAGCCCTACTTCGCCCACTACGGCCAGGGCTTGGGGCAGGGGGCGGCCTACCACCGCAGAATACACCGCCAGGCCCACCGCCAGGTCCAGCCCCGGGTCGAACACCCGCAGCCCCCCGGCCAGGTTGACGTATATATCCAGGTTGCCTAAGGGCAGGTTGAGCCGGCGCTCGAGCACCGCCAGTACCATGTCCACCCGGCGGCTGTCCAACCCTTGGGCCACCCGGCGCGGGGCGGGAAAGGGGGTACGGGCGGCCAGGGCCTGCACCTCCAAAGCTAAGGCCCGCTCGCCCGACAGGCTAAGGGCCACTACCGAGCCGGGTGCCCCCACAGGCCGCTCGGCCAGAAAGGCGGCGGAGGGATTGGCTACCTCTTCCATGCCCTCGTGAACCATGGCAAATACCCCCAGCTCGCCCACCGGCCCGAAGCGGTTTTTGCTCGAGCGCAGCACCCGGAAGCTGCCTGCGGTCTCCAGATACAAGGTGGCGTCCACCACGTGCTCAATCACCTTGGGCCCGGCCACCAGGCCCTCCTTGGTGACGTGTCCCACCAGTACGGTGGTGACCAGGTGCTGTTTAGCGAAGCGGGTTAGGGCAGCAGTGGCGTCGCGCACGGCTACCAGTGAGCCAGGGGCGGCGCTGGTCTCGAGGGTTTGGATGGAGTCTACCACCAAAAAATCGGGTGGACTGGCCTCGAGGGTGGTCCGAAGGGCCTCGAGCCGGGTCTCGCGCAACAGCTCGAGGTCCAGGGAAATGCCTAACCGCCGGGCCCGTAGGCGGATCTGCCCCGGCGACTCCTCGCCAGCTAGGTAGACCACCCGCCGACCCGTCTCCAGCATTTTCTGGGCCACTTGTAGCAGCAGGGTGCTCTTGCCCACCCCCGGCTCCCCACCCAAAAGCAGCACCTCGCCGGGCACAAACCCACCCCCCAGCACCCGGTCTAGCTCGCCAATCTGGCTGGAAAAGCGGGCCTCCCCTCCCTCTGGCACGTCGCGTAAGCGCAGAAGGGGCGCCGGTTTGGATGGGTTGCGTGCTCCACTGGGTGGGCGCGCCTCGACCACTTCTTTAAGGCTTTCCCAGGCCCCGCAGCCAGGGCAGCGCCCCAGCGGCTTAACCGATTGGTAGCCGCATTCCACGCAGCGGTATTGAGCAGAGGCCCGTGCCATCTACAGAAAGTGTAGCCGCTACTTGGCTTGAATCAAAGGCTTTGCAAACCTCAGTGAAATCCGGGCTGGGTTCGGGAAGCTTCGACCTCAAAATTTGACTTTTTTCCTGGGGCGTGCTAACCTTCATTGTCCCCCTAAAACCAGCGGGTTTCAGTAGGACATCAGGAGCAGTAGATGAACAAAGGTATCGTAAAGTGGTTCAACGCGGAAAAAGGGTATGGTTTCATTGCCCAAGAAGGCGGCCCCGATGTGTTCGTGCACTTCACCGCCATCCAAGGCCAGGGCTTCAAGAGCCTCAATGAGGGTGATCGGGTCGAGTTTGAAGTTGAATCCGGCAAGAACGGCAAGGGCCCTCAGGCCAAGAACGTAAAGCTGGTGTAATCCCTTCGCTAAGCCAAAGCTCCCCAGACTGGGGGGCTTTTTTGTCTATCCAAGAAAGCGCTTTATACTGCCTCCATTCAGCCTTCAACCTAGGAGGAGCTCCCTATGACAGAAGAACAGCATCTGCGCGAGTACACCAAAGCTCTAAAAGCACGTTTGCCCAGGCATTTCTTTGAGCCTGTTCCGGCCCGGATGGGCTATCTGCCCGTCTTTCTGGCCTTGTTTGGGCTATCTGCCTGGGGTATTGTGGCCACCCCTTATCTAGGGCTCAAGCTCTTGCTCTCGTTGGGCATTGGGTATGCCTTTGTGGGGCTGGGGTTTTTAGCCCACGAGATTTTGCACGGGGCAGTAACCAAAAATCCCCTGTTGCGCTCGCTGGCGGGCAGCGTGGCTTTTATGCCCCTGATGGTGGGGGCCCGGCTTTGGCGCAAGTGGCACAACGTCGAGCACCACGGTCACACCCAGCATCCCCACGACGACCCTGACGCCATGGGGGCCCTCGAGGCCGCCATTCAAAAGCCTTTGGTGCGCTGGATGTTCCGCCAGGTGCCAGCTTTCCGCAGCTTCTTTTTGTTCTTCTCCTTCACCTTCTGGTTCACCCTGCATGCTTACCGCATGTTCTGGCGCTTTCTGCCCGAGTTTAAGCCGAACGAGCGGCCTGTGGTGATTTTTCAGGCGGTTTTACCCCCGCTGGTCTGGCTTATGGTGCTTTTCTGGTTGGGGCCGCTTAACTTTCTGTTTGTGTACGGGCTTCCCTGGTTAATGGCCAACTTTATCGCCATGAGCTTTATCGCTACCAACCACCTGCTCAACCCCATTACCGAGACCAACGACCCCCTGCTCAACAGCCTGACTGTGCGTAACCCCCGCTGGCTCGAGTGGCTTACCCTGGGGTTTGGCTACCATATCGAACACCATGTTTTCCCGGCCCTGTCGCCTAAGTATGCCCACCGGGTAGCCCAGAAACTCAAAGAACTCTGGCCCGAACGCTATAACGAGCTGCCCCACTGGAAAGCGTTGTACTACCTTTGGAAAACCCCCCGCCTCTACCGCGATCACCGCAACCTGATCGAGCCCACCACCGGCCAGGTGTTTGGCACCCTAGGCTTCGGGCTGGATGAAAGCAAAATCCGTCGAGGCCGGGCCACCCCACCGGTGACCCGCAGGCGCAAGCAGCAAGGATAGTGGCCGCCGCTTTGCTTTGGCGGTAGGCTATGGGCGTATGCGCATCCTGGTTGCCAACGACGACGGTATCTTTTCGCCCGGTATCAAGGCTCTGGCTTTTGCCCTGCGCCCCTTGGCCGAGATTAACGTGGTAGCGCCCGATGTGGAACAGTCCGGGGTGGGGCACAGCATCACCTTTCGCCGTCCCTTACGCTTCAAGCACACGGCGGCTGCGGGTTTTGGTGAGATTCCCGCGTACCGTGTGGACGGCACCCCTGCCGACTGTGTGGTGCTGGGTAGCCAGCTACTAGGCCGGCCCGACCTGGTGGTCTCGGGTATCAACATCGGGGTCAACATGGGGCTGGATCTAACCCACTCCGGAACGGTGGCCGCGGCTTTGGAGGGGGCTTCGATGGGTATTCCCGCCATCGCGTTCAGCCTGGACGCTTCGGGGGAGGAGCTGCGTTTTGAGGAAGCGGCCCGCTATGCTGCGGCCATTGCCCGCTGGGTGCTGCGGCACGGTCTACCGGAAAAAACCTTGCTCAATGTGAACTTTCCCAACCAAAAGCCCCAGGGCGTTCGCATCACCCGCCTATCTACCCACCGCTACGAGGATTCTGTAGTGGAGCGAGTGGACCCCGAGGGGCGGCCTTACTACTGGGTGGCCGGCAAGCCCACCGCTGAACTGGAGGAGGGTACCGATTTTTGGGCTGTCCAGCACGGCTTTATCTCCATTACGCCCATCTCCTTGGACTATACCAACCACGCCTTTGCTGCCGACCTCGAGCGCCGCTTTAGCCTCGAGGCCGAACTTCCCTCCTAGACTAGCTGAGGGTGGGGGGCCTGAGCCTTTTTGAGCGAGAGGCTGAACACTGAACCCTGGCCAGGCTCGCTCTCCACCCAGACCGTGCCCCCATGGGCCTCCACGATGGAGCGAACGATGGCCAGCCCCAGACCACTGCCGCCGCGTTCGCGGTCACGGGCCTTGTCCACCCGGTAAAAGCGCTCGAACAGGTGGGGCAGGTGTTCTTTGGGGATGCCCTCTCCGTTGTCTTCAACCCGAACCACCACCCGCTCGGCTAAGTCCAGCGCCACCAGGCGTACCTGGCTGGCGCGGGCCTTGATGGCGTTAGAGACCAGGTTGGCGAAGACCTGGTGCAATCGCTCGGGGTCGCCCAGCACCCACAGGCTTTCGGGGGCCTCGAGGGAGAGCTGGCCCTCGAAGCTCTTGCTGTATTCTTCCACAATCTCGTTGAGCACTGTGGGTAGGTGCACAGCTCCCAGCTGGACTTTCCAGCTTCCCCCGGTCTTGGAGAGTTCGAGCAGATCACCCACCAGCTTTTGCATGCGCTCAGCCTCCCGCTTGATGATCTCCAGGCTTTCGCGTTGCTGCTCCGAGACCGGGGTGCGCCGCAGCAGATAGCTGATGTGCCCCAGGATGGCGGTGACCGGGGTGCGCAGCTCATGGGAGGCATCCGCCAGGAAGCGGCCCTGGGTCTCCCAGGCGCTTTCCAGCCGGGCCAGCATCCGGTTGAGTGAGCGCACCAGCGAGGCCACCTCGTCGCGGCCTTCGGGTTCGGGTAACCGCTCGGGCTTGTCGCTGACCTGTTCGGCCTTACGGGCCACCCACTCCAAAGGCTCTAAGGTCTGCCGTACTAGCCGGAAGGCCAATAGCCCGCCAAAGATAAGCACCAGCACGGCGGTGGCGGTGTAGGTGCGGGCAAAATCCGCCAGGGTGCTCTCGATGTTTTCCGTGGACTTGCCTATTAGCAAAATCACAAGTTGCTTGCCCTGGGGGATGCCGGCGATCTCGGTCTCGAGGCGCTCAGCCCGCACCCGTAGGGGAACGTGGCTGCCGTCTGGACGGATGAGGATGGTTTGGGTGTAGACCCCTCCCGAACGAAGAACCTCCTGTAAGCCCCTTTCCGAGAGGGTGAGGCTGGCATTGCCTAGGGCCAACGACTGGGCAAAGGGAATGGCCGCTCCTTGCAGGATGTCGCCCGCGGTGGGGTTAGGGAAGGGTACCCACAGGGCCTGCCCGTAGATTGTGAGGGGAAGGCCGCTGAGGTCGCCCCGCTCCCGGATGAGCTGCTGGGCGCTCAGCGAGGTCTCGGCCAGCTCACGCCGCAGGTTTTCGTAGAGGGTGAACTGCAGGCTTCCATATACCGAGCCCCCAATTAAGAGCAGAGAGAAAGCCAGCAAGGCCAGGGTCAGCAGGGTGATGCGGGTGCGCAGGGTCATGGGTAAAGGGGCTAATCCTCGCGCAGGACGTACCCCACGCCGCGCACGGTGTGGATGAGGCGGCGTTCACCGTTGCCTTCCAGCTTCTTGCGCAGGTAGCCGATGTACACGTCCACCACGTTGGAACCGCCCTGGTAGCCAGGCCAAACTTTCTCCTCGATTTCGAAGCGGCTGAAGACTTTGCCCGGGCTCTTGGCCAGAAGCTCTAATAGCTCAAACTCCTTGTTGGAGAACTCGATGCGCCGCCCGCTGCGGTAGACCTCGCGGCCCTCGAGGTTGATGATCAGGTCGGCCACCCGTATCTCGCCGGTGATGGCCGGGGTAACCCGGCGCAGATGGGCCCGGATGCGGGCCAGCAGCTCCTCGATGCTGAAGGGCTTGACCAGGTAGTCGTCGGCTCCTGCGTCCAGCCCCTCCACCTTGTCCTCCACCCGGTCTTTGGCGGTCAGGATAACGATGGGCACATTAGAGGTCTTGCGGATACGCCGGGCTACCTCCAGGCCGTCCATCACCGGCAGCATCAGGTCCATCACCACCAGGTTGGGGTTGGTTTCGCGGAAGCGGGAAAGCCCGGTGATGCCGTCGTAGGCCACCTCGGTGCGGTAGCCTTCCGCCTGGAGCTCGAGCTCGATAAAGCGAGCGATGTCCTTCTCGTCTTCGACGATCAGGATCAGGGGTTGTTCCATGCCTTCCATGAATACAGAGTAGCGGAGTTTCTCATGAGAAATGTGGCTTTTGCACTAATCGATTATTCATCCAGCTTATTTTCATGAGAGCCCTGCCCTTTAGGTGCTCTTGTGCTATGCAAGAACTCTGCTAGGGCTCCCGGTGGCCTCAGACCCGCAGGTGAACCACCGTCACCCCATGACCCCCCTCGTAGGGCAGGGCATCGTGGAAATGAGCCACCCGCCGGTCGCGCCGAAGGGATTCGCGCAGGGCGTTGCGCAAGGCCCCGGTACCCTTGCCGTGCAGAAGCCGTACCGGGGTGGTAGCGGTGGCCTGGGCCTCGGTCAGGTAGTCGTCTACCGCTAACAAAGCTTCCTCTACTGTAAGGCCACGCAGGTTCAACTCGTTGGCGATGCGGGCTTTGTGTACTACCCGGCTGGCGGGCTTGGAAGGGGTAGTTTCTTTTAGCCGGGATAGGGGCAAATTAAGGCGAAGAGGCCCCATCTGCACTACGGCCTCCTGGCCTCTAAGCTCCACAATGGTGCCCTGACCACCATACTCGGGCACCTCCACCCGGCTGCCTACCTGCAAGGTAGGAGGAGGGGATGTTTTGGCCACAGGCTGATAGCGGCTGCGAAGCTGGATGAGTTCCTGGAGCACCTGGCCCTGGCCCTGGGCCTTGCGCCGCTCTTGGGCCTGCCGCACCCGTTCCTGAGCCTCGCGCACCAAGGCAGCAGCCTCGGCCTGGGCTTCTTCCAGCAGGCGCTGTTTGTGTTGATTCAGCTCGCTAAGCTGCTGGTTCAGCTCCTGGCGCAGTTTTTCCCATTGCTGCCGCTCGGCCTCGGCTTCCTGGCGGGATTTTTGTAGGTTTTGCTGCTCGGCCTCGAGGGCGGCCAGTAGGCGCTCGAGCCGACCTCCTTCCGGCCCCAGCAGCACCTCGGCCCGGGCTATTAGCTCGGTGGGGAAGCCCAGGCGGCGGGCAATGGCCAGGGCATAGCTCCGTCCGGGTGCCCCCACCACCAGCTCGTAAGTAGGGCGCAGGGCCTCTAGGTCGAAGCGCATGGAAGCGTTCTGTACCCCTGGGGTTTCCTGAGCGAAGGCTTTGAGGGGGGATAGGTGGGTGGTGACCAGGCCTTGGGCCCCCCGGGCCAGCAAGGCCTCGAGAAAGGCTTGGGCCAAAGCGGCCCCTTCCTCGGGGTCGGTGCCCGAGCCTAGCTCGTCGATCAGCACCAGGCTCTGCGGCGTGGCCCAGCGCAGCACCTCTTGCAATTGAAGCAAGTGGGCAGCGAAGGTAGAGAGGTTTTCCTGGATGGACTGCTGGTCGCCGATGTCCACGAAGAGCCGGTCGGGGAAGGCCAGCTCGGCAGCTTCGGCGGCCACAAAAAGGCCGCACTGGGCCATCAGGACGGCCAGGCCCAGGGTCTTGAGCAGGGCGGTCTTGCCGCCCATGTTGGGGCCGGTAAGGAGCAAAAGGCGCTGAGTAGGGGAGAGCTCGAGGTCGTTAGCCACAGCCTGGGGAATCAGCGGGTGGCGGGCGGCCTTGAGGCGGTAGACCCCTTCCTGGTTCAGGCGGGGCCGCACCAGGTGCCAGTCCTCGGCTAGGAGGGCTGCGGCCCGGCCTATGTCCAGCGCGGTCAGGGCCTCTAAGGTTTGCTCCAGCTCGGCATCCTGGGCCAGAAGGGCCGAAAGCTCGAACAAGACTCGATTAACCTCGGCTTCTTCCTCCAGCTTCAGGCTGGCCAGTTGGTTGTTGAGGGGAACCACCCCGCTGGGCTCGAGGTAGACCGTCAGGCCCGAATCGGACTGGTCGAGCACGATGCCGGGAATCTTGTGCTGGAAGCTAGCCCGCACCGGGATGACGTAGCGCTCGCGTCGCAGGGTGATGAAGCGTTCCTGCACCGCCTCGGGGTGGCGATCCATCAGCCGGTAGAGCCGCTCTTGAATTTGCTCGCGTATGGGATTAACCCGGCGGCGAATCTCCCGGAGCCGGGGGGTGGCCTCGTCGCGCACCTGCCCGCTTTCGTCCAGGCACTCCCGAACCCGCCGCAGAAAAAAAGTATGCTCGCCGATCTGGGCGGCTAGGGCTTTTAGCCGCTCGCCGACCTCGATAAGCTCGTGTTTTAGAGCTAAGGCAGCCTCCAGGCTGGCTGCCACCTGGCGCAGTTCGGGCCCTTCCAACCGCAATCCCTCCCGCGCGGCAGCCAGGGCGGGCCGCAGGTCGGCGATGCCCCCCAGCCGGTAGGGGTAGGCCAGGGCCTCGGCCACGGTGGCCTGCTGGGCCAGGGCCTCGGCCAAGGTGGCCTTGGGCGCTATGGCCAGCAGGGCCTCACGGCCTATAGCGGTAGAAGCCCGCTCCGCCAGGGCCTGGCGGATGCGGTCAAAATCCAGAGCTTGGATGGGCTTTAGCATACCCAAAAGGCCAGTATAGCCCATTGCTTCGGGCTGTATGCGCCTTATTTCACAGCAGGTCAAAAAGCCCCAACCCCTCGAGCCTGACAGAGCCCTCCACCGTTTTCCCGCTAAGTAGGTCTACGCAGGGGGGCAGCCTGATCTCAATCGGCTCTAAGGTGGCATACACCCAGACTTCTTGGTTCTGGTAGTGCCGCTTGAAAGCCAGCCAATGATCTTCCACCCGTAAAGGCCGTAGCCCACCGCGCCGCAGGGCCGGAACGGTTTTCTTGAGCCGGATAAGGGTCTGGGTCCAGTGCAGAATCTCCCGGTTCCACCTTGTTTCGTCCCAAGGAAAGGTGCCCCGGCACATGGGGTCGCCGTTCCACTCGTGGTAGGGGTTGGCCTGATCAAGGCCAATTTCGTCGCCGTAGTAGAGGCCGGGTGCGCCGGGGAAGGTGTAAAGCAGGCCCAGGGCCAGCTTGAACTTTGGCACATCCCCCCGCAACCGCCACAAAGCCCGAGGGATGTCGTGGCTACTGATCAGGGTGTACATGCTCTGGCGAAGCTGCAAAGGCAGTGCGGTGTAGTGGTCCCACAGGGTTTCCCAAAGTGCTTGGGTGGAGACCGACACCTCCCAGCCATATACATTGCGCCCCGAGAGCCACTCCATCACCGGGTTGGCAAAGCCGGCATAGTGCATAGCGCCGTCCAGGGTGTGGGCCCGCAGGGTGGGGATGGTATCGAAAAACAGCTCACCAAAGACCAGCGCCTCGGGATTTTCTTCCAGGCTGTTGTGTTTGATTAGACGAAGGATTTCCAGGTTGCGCCGGTCGGTACCGCCTTCTCCAATCTGGTGGGCCACATCCAGCCGCCAACCATCCGCTCCCTGGCGGATCCAGTGCCGCACTGGGGCGTGGTAACCGTCAATCCACCGCTCTACAGTCAGGGGATTGCTGTAGTCCAGCTTTGGGAGAGACTTGACACCATAGAAAGCAGCGTAAGAGCCATCGGCATAAAAAGTAAACTGCCCGGCCTCGGGCGAGGTGGGGTCTTTGAGGGCTTTCTGGAAGTCGGGGTGGGTGTGGCCGATATGGTTGAACACCCCATCCAAAACCAGCCTCATACCCCGCCGGTGCAAGGCCTCAACCAACCGGGCGAAGGCGGGGTCGCCCCCTAGGTGGGGGTCTACGTTGTGGTAATCGCTGGCATCGTAGCGGTGGTTGGAGGGGGCCGGCAGGATGGGGGTGAGGTAGAGAACCTCTACGCCCAGAGCTTGTAGGTAGTCCAGCTTTTCCAGGATGCCCTCGAGGTCCCCCCCATAGTGTTGCAAAGGCCCTTCTCCTGGGGCGTTGCTCAGGGGTTCGTCCCAGCCCTTTTTCACGATGGGCCGGTCCATATAGACCCAGGCCCCGCTCTGGGGGTCGTTGGCTGGGTTGCCGTTGTAAAAGCGGTCGGGGAAGATCTGATAGAACACAGCCCCTATCGCCCACTCGGGTGGGGTGGGCTGGGCCAGCAGATGGAAAAACCGGTCGTAGCGGGGCAGAGTAGCCTGCGGGCCGTGGGCTGCCAGATAGATCTTCTCGGCGCTTAGGTAAAAGCAGTAGCGTAGGGGCGACTCATAAAGCGGGAGCCTGATCTCCAACCCGCCCTCGATAGGGCGCAGAGGTCGCCTTTCCACCTCGCCGTAGCGCAGCAGGATTAGAAAGCCAGCCCTAGCCCGGGTCTTCAGGCGCAAAGTCACTTCCTCTCCCAGGGCAGGCCGCAGGGGGTCAACGCAGAAGGGTTCCCAGTCGTGGTAGTTCATCGGCAACTTGCGGCGCGGATACGCCTGCCTTCAGGCATGGGGAGGAGCGCCGCTCCTCCTTTCGCATGATGTGCTACAATGGCTTTGTGCAGACTCTTACTCTCCGCTGCACTCTCAAGCCCACTCCCGAACAGGCGGCGGCTTTGGAGGCCACGGTGCGGTTGTTTGCCGAGGGCTGCAACCACGCCCTGCGGGTGGCCAAGGCGCACGGGGAGTTCCGCCGCTTCCGGTTGCATCGCCTGGTCTACCGCGACCTCCGCGCGATGGGCCTCTCGGCCAACCTTGCGGTGCAGGCCATCGCTCGGGTGGGCCGCAAGAAGGGCAGCCGGGCCAGGTTCTACCAGCCCACCTCCTGCACCTTCGACCAACGCATCCTTTCCCTGCGCCTGGAGGACGAGAGTGTCTCGCTGACCACCGTGCAGGGACGGCTGCGCATTCCCCTCAAGCTCGGGAACTACCAGCGGGGGGTGCTGAAGCGGGCCAGGAGTGTTCAGGGCGGGGTGCTCACCAAGGGGCCGAAGGGCAGGTGGTACATCCACCTCGCCCTGCGGCTTGAGGTTCCTACCCCGCCCGCCGGCGGGGGCAGGGTGGTGGGTGTTGATTTGGGGCAGAAGGCCCTGGCCACCCTCTCGGATGGGGTGCAGCTCTCGGGCGGATGGCTCAAGGGGAAGCGGCTGCACTACTTGAAGAAGCGGGCCGAGGTTCGGCGCAGGCTGGATCGCCCTTCCGAACGCACCAGAGGCATAAACCGCCTCTGGGTACGGCTTAGTGGGAGGGAGCGGCGCTTCGTGAACCACACCCTGCACACCCTGACCCGGCGCATCGTGGAGGGCCTTGAACCTGGGGATACCCTGGCGATTGAAGACCTGACCGGGCTTAGGGGCCGCACCGCCAAGCGTGGTAAGAGGGAGAGGCACCTGCACAACCTCTGGCCCTACGGCAAGCTGCGCTCCCTGCTGGAGTACAAGGCGGCCCTGAGGGGGGTCAGGGTGGTGACGGTAGACCCGAGCCACACCAGCCAGGAGTGCCCCCGCTGCGGCCAAACTGCCAGGGAGAACCGCAAAGGCCAGGCCCTTTTCCGCTGCACGGCGTGCGGGTTCCAGCACAACGCGGACTGGGTGGCTGCCACCAACATTGCCCGAAGAGCAGGCTCGACGGGCATGGGCCGCTGTAAACCGGCCCGGATTCTGAGGGTGTCTTCTCTGCATCGTCCTCCCTCGGAAAGCCCCCGGATGCCGCCGTGGGGTGGTTTACTCTTTCACCGAGCCAGCGGTATAACCCGAGACGAAGTAGCGTTGGAAGCCGTAGAAGGTGAGTAGGATGGGTAGCGAGCCCAGCACCGAGGCGGCGGCGAACAAGCCCCAGCGGGTTGAGAACTGCCCGGTAGTGAAGTTGCGTAGCCCCATGCCTACTGTCCAGGAGTCCACTCCGGTGAGGAAAAGGTTGGCCACAATGAACTCCGAGTAGGTGCCCACGAACTGTAGGAGGAAGATAAACACAAACATGGGGGTGGAAAGCGGCAGCAGCACCAAGGTAAACGCCTGCCACTTGCTGGCCCCGTCGATCAAGGCGGCCTCCTCGAGGCTTTTGGAGATGCTCTCTAAGAAGCCTTTGTATACCCAGGTGCCAAAGCTGATGATGCCTCCAGAGTAGGCCAGCACCAGCCCAGTAAAGGTGTTGAGCAGGCCCAGGTTGGAGATCAAGACATAGGTGGCCACCAGACCCAAAAACCCGGGGAACATCTGGATGAAGATAAAGACCAGAAGCATGGGGTAGCGGCCAGGAAAGTTGAAGCGGGCAAAGGCATACCCTGCCGTAGCGGTAAGCAGCACGGCCAAAATACCGGTAATGCCCGAAACGAAAAGAGTGTTCCGCACCCACAGCATAAACTTAGCCTCGGTGCCCTGGCCGGTGAACTGGCTGGGGGAAAGGAAGACCACCAGCACAAAACTCAGTAGGGCAAAGAGGATCAGGCTGCGCCCCTGAAGCCGGGCCCATGGGCTATCCACGTCGCCATCCCCAATAAGACGCCGGTAGGCCGCCAGCCCTAAAGCGAAGAGCAAGCAGAGGCCAGCTATCAGCAGCAAAATCCCTTGGTAAGGGTAGAGCACGAACCCATCGAACAGCTTGGCGTAGTTTTCCCAGCTAAGTTGAGAGAAGTCGGGAATTACCCGGGCCCGCACCAGCAGGTTGTCGCTGGCCGGAGGCAGGATGCGGTAGAGGGTATTGCGCGGATCAAAGGAGGCGGCCAGAATCTGCAGGATGGGGTAGTAGGCAAACAGCAGCACCAGCAACAAGAACAGATGGGTGAGGCCCTGGCCAAAAAGAGGCCAGAAGCTGCGCTTGCGCCCGCTGCGGCGGTTGCCCAGGAGGGTGATCAGCCAGGTATAGATTAGAATGAATCCAATAATGACCAAGAGTCCAGCCAGGGCATAGACCCAGCCGTTCTCGATGCGCACAAAGCCGGGAGGGATGTTGGGCTGGATACGGGCTAGCAGGCTGGGAAAGTAGACCAGCAGCAACCAGGCCACAGCCAGGCCAAACAAAACCCAGCCAGCATAACGCCAGATGATGCTCATTAACGCACCTCCCGCAGGGCTCCGGTGAAGCGGAAGTTGATGAGACTAATGGCTACCGTGAGGAAGAAAATCAGAATCGAGATGGCTCCCCCCAGACCATAGGCCTGGCCGCCATCGGCCTGGAAAGCGGTTTTGTAGGCCCAGGTGATGAGAATATCCGCCGCCTGGGCGGTAGAGGGACGATCCTCCACACCGGGCTGGGGGCCCATCAGGTAAATGAGGCCAAAGTTGTTGAAGTTGTAGGCAAATGAACCCAATAACAGGGGAATGAAGGGCTGGCGCAGCAGGGGCAGGGTGATGCCGGTTAGGGTTTGCCAGCCGCTGGCCCCGTCGATGCGGGCGGCCTCGTAGACATCGTCGGGAATGGTGGAGAGGGCCCCCAAGGTGGCCGTCATCCAGTAAGGAAAGCCCAGCCACAGGCTGATGAGGAGAGCCGAGACCTTAAACCACTCTGGGTCGGTCAGCCAGGGGATAGGGTAAGCCCCCAGCAGGCCCAGCAGCCGGTTGATGGGGCCAAACTGCACGTTGAGCATCGCAGTGAATATCTGTACACTGATGACCACCGGGATAGCCCAGGAGATGATCAGGGCAGTGCGGTAAAAGCCGCGCAGGGCCAGATTTTTGTTGTTGAGCAACAGGCCCAGAATCAGGCCAGGTATGGCCCCTACAAAGACTGCCCCTGCTGCGAAAACGATATTCCAGACCAGAATGGGTAACAAAACCGTGCCGGCCCGGCTGAATATCTCCACAAAATTGCGAAAGCCCACGAAGCGGTAGTCGTTGATTTTGTAGACTAGGGTGGGGGTAAAAGGCGGGGGGATAGTGAGGGTAATGATGTTGTCCTGGGCCTGGGCAGCGGTGACCCGAGCCCGCTGGGTGCGGCTGGTAATTTCCAGGGCCTGGCCAGCGCAGTCGGGCTGGTCGCAGCGTAGGAGGTCGTGAGCATTGCCCACTAGGAAGAGCCATTGTCCTTCAACCCGCACGATTTCCGTTTCGGTGGAGCGGTCGGGTTTGCCGTTGCGCAGGCCGCTGTAGTCGGTGAAGGCATAGTAGGTGGTGAGGATAATGGGGAAAACGGTGAAGGCCAGCAGGAAGGTGATGGCTGGGAGCAGGTAGTACCAGTCGGTGAGGAAAGGAACTCTGCGGCCCAACCAGACCAGCAGAGGGATTAGCAGCACCACGGCGAACACCAGAACCAGATAGCCGGGATAACCCTCCTCTACTGGCCGGGGAAAGGCCGCCTGCAAGGCCCAAAAGGCCAGTAGGCCGGCAAGGGTGGCTACCAGCAGCGCACCGCCCAACAGCCCAATCGCAATGAAGAAACCTCGAGCACCCGGGGGGGAACGGTACATATAACCTCCATTTCGAACGTTTTCAGCATATATCCCCAGGCTAGCTCTGTTAAGCCCCCAGGGCTCCTATTTGCCCTTCCAAACGGCATGGAAGCGCTTTTGCAAACCGCTTCGTGGAGTAGGCCTTGACGACTTGCTGGCCGCAAGAGAGCATGGACTCAAGCTTTTCTGTGCGGCCTTTATTGTGGGCGTGCTTCAGGATTTAAGGGGAGGGTGCCAAGGGTATGATCGAGACCGGTCGGCTAAGGGCCGTCAATCCCCCCCGCGAGGGGCCGCAGTTCACCCCTGGGCTGCTCGAGGGGCTAGCCCAGCGGGTGTCCTGTTTGGAAAAACGGGCTTATTGGCCTGTGGTTTCACCTAGGGATGGGCAGATTTTGGGAAACATTCCTATTTGTGTCCCACAAGATACCCAGGAAGCCGTGCGGCGGGCTCGAGGGCTACAGCCAGCTTGGGCCAAGCTAGACCCTAAAGCTCGGGCCCGCATCGTACTGCGTTTTCACGACCTGCTCTTGGCCCGGCGGGAAGAAATCCTCGACCTGGTGCAGTGCGAGACCGGTAAGGCCCGCCGCGACGCACAGGAAGAGCTGCTCGATGCTGCCATTGTGGCCCAGTTTTATGCCACCCGGAGCCCAGCCTGGCTCAGGCCTCGGCGGGCCGGAGGCACTTTTTTGGGTCTAACCCAGACCTGGGTCTACCGTCACCCGGTGGGGGTGGTGGGGGTCATTGCTCCCTGGAATTACCCCCTTTCCATGGCGGTAAGCGAACCCATACCAGCCTTGATGGCTGGCAACGCGGTGGTCTTCAAACCCGACCCCCAGACCACCTTCACCACCCTGTGGGTGCAGGCCTTGCTGGAGGAGGCGGGTCTACCGAAGGGGCTGTTCCAGGTGGTTACAGGGGACGGCGAGGTAGGCCAGGCCCTGGTGGCCTCGGCTGACTTCATTGCCTTTACCGGTAGCACCGCCACCGGGCGCAGGGTGGCCCGTCAGGCTGGGGAACGGCTCATCGGGGTGAGCCTGGAGCTGGGGGGCAAGAACCCTATGCTGGTGTTGGAGGACGCCGACCTCGAGGCCGCAGTCGACGGAGCTATCCGGGGTGCTTTCGCCAATGCTGGTCAGCTTTGTGTGGGTATTGAGCGCATTTATATCCACGAAAGGCTGTTCGAGGTTTTTACCCACCGCTTGGTCGAGAAAACCTTGGCGCTGCGACTGGGGGCTACCTTGGATCACCGGGTTCAGGTGGGCTCGCTAAGCGTACAACGCCAGCTCGAGACTGTGCAGGCCCATGTGCAGGATGCTCTGGCCAAAGGGGCCACCCTATTGGCCGGTGGCCGGATACGGCCTGAGCTAGGGCCTTTATTTTTCGAGCCCACCATCCTGACCGACGTTACGCCCGAGATGCGGGTGTATGATGAAGAAACTTTTGGCCCAGTAGTCAGCCTGTATAAGTTCAGCGACCTCGAGCGGGTACTGGAGCTAATCAACCAGAGTGAGTATGGCCTCAATGCCAGTGTGTGGACCCAGGACCTACGCAAAGGCCGGGAAGTGGCCGCGCGTATCCAGGCGGGCACGGTCAACGTCAACGATAGCTATGCTGCGGCCTGGGCTTCTATGGAGGCTCCTATGGGAGGGTTTAAGGCCTCTGGTCTGGGCCGGCGGCATGGTAAGGAGGGGCTTTACCGCTTTACCGAGGTGCAGGCCGTCGCCCTAGAACGCTTTGTGCCGCTTACGGGCCCTGCTTGGCTGCCCAGGGGGTGGTACGGGCGCGTGGTAGTGGCAACCCTAAAGACCTTGAAGCAGGTTGCCCGCTGGCGCTACCGGGTTTGATACCCACTTTCGCTGAATCTTACACCGCTGAAGATATGGATTTGTCAATGCTCTGTTGCAAGGTTTGTATAGTAGAGCCAGATGAGTCATCAACGCTCCCCAAGACATTCTTGCCGGGCGGGTAAGGCAGCCCAGTCAC
>FWPU01001778.1_pt1 | contig 26170 bp, 24 predicted proteins | sample 2228361 | NCBI WGS metagenome assembly FWPU01 (sample SAMEA103939777, study PRJEB20133) | metagenome | reverse complement strand
CGTTTCGTGAATAGAGTTCCCAAATTACGAGACAACAGCGACTGTGCCACCTGGAAGGCATGTGCAATTGTCAATTGGCGTAACTACAAGATCCAGACATTTGAAAACAACATTCCACGAGGCCCTATTATGATATTCATTCACGTATGTGGTGCATACGTGCATGTGATGTTTAAGGGACAGAGTAAACAGGCATTGGCAGAGGACGAAGTTCTTGTAAGAGAGATCAAACTGGCGCTTGAGGATGCGGGACGTAAGTTTAGACGATACATAACCCGTCATGAGACTGCCCAGAGAAAAGCAAAAAGAGCAGGCATTCTAGCCATGTACGCGGACCAGTTCGCACACAGTCTAGTCACAATCGCCAATACGGATTCTCGCAAGAAATTGTTTGATGAAGAGATAGTGGCGAGCAAGATTCGTGATGCCATCACCGGATATGAGTCCGCAGAGGAGGAGATTGAACAAACGGATATAGTGAGTGAAGAGAGTGACATGATAGAGGATGAAGACATCTCTGAGGGAGTTCCAGAGCTAGTGGATGGCGGAGAGGAGTAATAATAATGAGCCCCAAAAAGCCACATACTCGGCATGATGATTTGCAGACAACTCTGGATGAACAGTTAGCAGCCAAGGAGAGTTCAAAGAAGAGCAAGAAGACAGAGGAGAAGGATGAGAAACCGTCCAAACGAGTTAGTGAATCAGACCAGGCGAAACAGAAACGACCGCCTAAGAAGGAAGGTATCAAGACAAAGATAACAGATCTGCGTGATAAACAAAAAGAAAGACCTGAGAAAAAGAAAGAGGAGAGACCTGAGAAAAAGAAAGAGGAGAGACCTGAGAAAAAGAAAGAGGAGCAACCAGGAGAGAGAAAAAGTATAGAATCGAGGAAAGCACAACCCACGGTCAAACAACCCACACCACTACCAGAATTAAGCACCACACCACCAGAACCATCAGATGGACTTGCCCTATCCGAGATACCTGGTATTGGATTCAAACTAGAACAGAAACTAGTATCTGCAGGATATGATTCAGTGACCAAGTTGTCAAGAGCGCGAGCAGATGCGCTATCAAAGAGAGTGGATGGTCTGAGTATCGATGGTGCTACCAAACTTATACAGAGTGCGAAGGCACTCCTTGCACGCAAGAGCGCAGAAAAAACAGTTGAATCGACTGCAGAAGAACGCACACAAGAGGAAACTACAGCAGGCCACAGATTGGAAGATATTCCTGGTGTAGGACGAAAACTGGCACTTCGACTTATAGAGGCGGGATATGACTCCATACCACGTCTGTCCCGTACAAGACCCGAGAGCGTTGTGGCCTCCGTATCAGGATTAAGCATCGAGAAGGCGCGACAGATAGTGGATGCGGCCCGTGAGATCATACGTCAGGAAGAGCTTAAACGGATCGCATCACTCGAGTCCGAACAGGCCCCTACAATAACTACAACACCGGAGAGAGAGTCATCCAGGAAGAGAACAACGACAGACGCCCAACAGGAAACTGCAAAGAAGACAACGACAACCCCATCAAAACAGGCAGTGACTGCACCACCAGCAGCGCCACAGCCGCGATGGACCACCAGAACAAAGAAACGAGTCACAGAGCGTCCAAAACCAAAACGCCTCAAATCAGGACTGGCTGTACCTCGGCCTGTTCTTGACCTCCAGAAAGAACTGAGAAAGAAGTGGGAAGAAGCGGAGAAGAGTCGAGTATCAGAGGATATAACTAAGACAACAGTAGAGGTTCAAGAACTGGACAGAAAAGAGGCTGCTGAACGCCTTGTTGAGTGTGTCATTGATATATTGAATGAGACTATGACTACGGGTCGTCCTTCATTTGATATTCCTAGTCGTGCAGGGGATAACATTGTATGGGATGAGTTTAGGGATCTTCTTCTACTGGGTACAAAGACACTCTCCCGTCCCTATCACTCACTCGCATCAGTTGTTGATGCGACAAGAACTGCACGAATCATGGAGATTGTGTTTCAGCTTCTGAGGGCAAATCTACATGCAACAAAACGAGAGCTCTACTATACGGATGTGAATCTCTTTCGGGATCAAAAGTTCAGTGACAGAATAATTGAAGATGTTGCCTCAATGCTCTCAACAACCCGAGATAGTATTCACATTGTTGCCTCGGCGAGAGGCTCAGCCATGGGACGTGTCGTCATCCGTGACAGCGGTGATACAATCGATCTCACAAAGATGGGTACTGGTGGTTGGGCCATCACACCATTTCTAGACCAGGTCGAGATAGTAGAGAGTGATGCAGAGTTCATAATTCTCTCCGAGAAGGACGCTGCAGTCATGCGCCTTGCCGAGGCCAAGTACTGGAATCGAATGCCCTGTATAGTCATCACAGGCAAGGGATCTGGTGACATGGCCACCCGTGCCTTTCTCAAACGATTGGTGAGAGAATTAGAGATTCCTGCATTTGCATTAGTTGACTCTGATCCATATGGTCATGCAATCTTCTCTGTGTTTCTGCGAGGAAGCAAGCGTCTGAGCTATGAATCACCCTTTATTGCAACCCCAGAACTAAAACTACTTGGTGTTCTATGTAGAGACCTGGACGAGTATAAGATACCAAAGTCGGTCAGAGTACCAATGACACCAGCAGACATTAAACGAGTGAAGGACATGTTGAGAGAACCATTTGTCCAGAGCAACAAGGCATGGGTTGCAGACCTTGAGTTGATGTTGAGAATGAAGGAGAAGGCAGAGATACAGGCATTTGCAAGCCATAGTTTTGAGTATCTGATTGATGAGTACATTCCTCGAAAACTAGAGAGCGGCGATTGGATATGACATGTTCCATTCACAGTTGCAACTACTGCTGAAGAGAATACTATTCTAGTCTGCAAGACGCTGCATCATCTAGGCCATTTGGCAGATTCTCGGCAGACGAAGACTTGATGAGGTAGAAATTTGAGTTAGAATATCTTGAGCACACATTATGAAGACCGAACTAGGGATCAGGGTAATTGATGCCCATGCACACTTCATCACACTCAGTCATATGAAACGTCTATTCTCAGATGAGCAACGTCTTGAGCACATGCGACAGAAATTCTCGGAACGGACAGACATGAAGAATTTTCAGTTACCAGAAGAGGGTTTTGACGCAGGAGAGGCATGGATTGAACAGATGAACAAGTATGGAATCACTGCGATTGGAATGATGGTTGCACCGGAGGTGTGGGATGAGTTTGTTCAGGCCCGTGAACGTCATCCGGGGAGATTCATGGGCTATGTCAATGTGAATCCAGCCTCAGAGGATGCAGTAGAACTTGTAAAGAGAGCGGGAAGAGAACATTTTCAGGGTATCAAACTGTATCCAACTTCATGGGACATGCATGCATATGACTCTCGTGTCTATCCAATCTATGAAGAGGCACTACGGCAACGACTACTTGTAATTCTTCACTTTGGTGTCACGATTGGTGCGCGGGCAAATCTGCAGTTTGGTAATCCGTTAGATATTCAGAGACCGGCACAAGACTTTCCGGAACTTAACTTTATGATCGCCCATTTTGGAGCAGGTTTTTTTAGAGAGGTTCTCTTACTCATGTATCAGACAGAGAACGTATTGGTGGACACAAGTGGAAGCAACATATGGATGAAGTATCAGGACTCGGATCTCACACTTGAAAAGGTCTTTGAAAAGACTCTGAGAGCTGGTTCTCAATATAGGGTAGTATTTGGAACGGACTCTTCCTTCTTTCCAAGAGGTTTCAGATATAACATCCTCGAAGAACAGTATTTGGCGTTAAGATCAATCGCACCGAGTATGCATCTCAGTGAAGACGACATGGACATGATATTCTATGGCAACATACTCAGACTGACTGGATTTCAACCGACTATATGATCCACCTATGAATTGACCGTCTCGAGTGTTTCAGGTGACTTTACTTCCAGTAGACCGCTACTCAGGCCCGTTTTATCTTCTTTTCAAGGCCACGAAGACGTCGTGTGTCATCAGCAGTCTTGTACTTCTCAGCAGCTTGGCGATACTTTTCAAGAGCATCTCGCACTGCACCGCTCTTGGCAAGCGTATCACCCTCAGTCTCTAGACTCTTGCCCCACTCGGAGTAACACTCTCGTACTTTCTCAACAGACTTTGCACGCATCTTATCATCTGCTGTGAGCATATAGATCTCTCTTGCTTTTCTGAATTGTACTATTGCCCACTCGAACTCACCAACACGAAGATGTTCTTCAGCCTTTGTGAAGTGAAATGACGCCATTGCAAGATAGCCATCATCCACACGACGCAGGGCCTCCTCAGTGAGTTTGGGATTTCCAGCCTTTTCAAACAACACCTTGGCTTTTTCGAAGGACTCGATGGCCTTTTCATGTTCATTCGCTCTGAGATGTCGAAGTCCAGCCTCCATTCTTGCTCTACCCATGGACTCAAAGACGTATGGTGGATACTGAAAGCCATCATCGGTGAAGGGGGCGCCACATGCAGGACATGATGGCACTTTGACTTCTTGGACAGTCACTCTGGCACCAATCCGTACAGGTGTACCAACAGCAGCATCAATAAAATCACTAGATGTGACCCCTCGCCCTGGAGGGAAGAGGTGTTCTATTGCAGCATGAGCAGCCGCCTCACTTTCAGAGATTGTTTTTTCAGCGCGCATTCTGTCACGAATCTCATCCTCATCAAGGTGCACGACGGGAGCAGACACCTCTCGGAAAGGATCGCCCTCACGAATCTCATCAGGAGAGATCTCTGCGACCACGGGTGCATCCCATACCATCGGAACCTCATCGTGCTCTCTCGGTACCTGTGGACTATGTTGCCTCTCAGAATCTACAGACATAACAGACGCGGGTCTACTATCATCAGGGCCATCTAAAGAACCTGTAGAGGATACATCATCACTCTCACCCCACTGGAGACTGTCTTCTGAGTGAACATCATCACTCTTAACCACCGATGGCTCATCAAGCAGGGAGTCATCGAGTTCGGTATCAGTGAGGTCTGGTAGTTCGTCCACATCTAGCAAGTGTTCATCAGATGGAGCATCCTGATGCGAGTCATCGCTGTAGCTCTCAGAGAGAATGTCATGTGATATCTCAGACTCAAGTAGTTCAGATAGACCATCAGAGGATAATTCATCGTCCAGTAGAAGAGACTCATCCACTTCGGGCAGTCCGGACAGACTGTATCCGCAGTTGGGACATATGTATAGCTCTGTATCAATTGTCATCCCGCAGACTGGACATTTGTGCTCTTCTGTCATTTTATGCCGCCTCACTAGGGGCCTATCCTGTGTGATATACTCAGCAGGATTAATATGTCCATCTAATTTGTGTTGGAATAACTCTTTAGTTCAATACAAGAGTCTGAATATTATTTCATAAGGGTTGTTCGCATGTCATAGTACGAGTCCCAGTCACAATGGCAGAAGGAAGTAGTAGGTCAACAATGTAATCAAAAAACCCAACAAGAGACCAACTAGTCCCTGGATCAATGTATGTTGACTCAGTCGGACCCGTGCCCATGTCACAAGAGGCCAGAGAAACAACACAGGCCATGCGGATGACACATACACACACAATAGAGCGGTAGTAGGTCCTGCAACACCTGCAGCATGGACTGAGACCTTGTACCGGAGAGTCATGATGAGTACACCAGTTGTCACAGTGAAATAGGCTGCAGATAGTAGACGCATTACGTCACATTGGTTCAGCCAGTAGATGAGGTATGCACACGCATAACATACCAATGCAAATAGCAGAAACCTTGCCCTCTTTGAACGGTCTGACACATCAAGATCGACTCTACCGCGTCGTGCCTCAATCAGAATTGGTGTTATAGGGAGTATCACCATGACAGACGTGCATACAAGAATAGCAGACAGTGGAGTCATCGTAGGACCGAGACCGGCTGGAGCAGTCAGTCCAATTATCACACCCACATAGAAGTTGATCAGTGGTGCAGGTAACAGACGAGAGATTATCCGAGCAATAGTCACATCAAACCCCTTTAGACCTAGAATCTCATCATGGAATCTCAATTTTGCAACCACCAGTACTATTGGAATATCTCGTCTGTGTCACAATCAGCCAGTCAGAACGCCTTTTTGATTGGGGGTGGTCATACCCATAAAGCTTTTTTTAGTCTTATAGTCACCATATCATCTAAGCGAGTTTCCGATGGGACGTGCAAAAATATGCCAACAATGCCAAAACGTGAGATCTTCGAGCGTATAATTCAGAACCTGACTAGTAAGTTTCCAGATGTGTATGCGGCTCTGTTTATAAGCCCGGAGGGCTTTCCGATTAACACTTGGGGCGTATCAATGGAACAGGCAGAGGAGATCTCCGCCTTGCTCAGTGCATTGATCGGCAAGACCAAAGAAGTGATATGCCAGGTTCATCGAGGCTCAGAGATGCAGTTCATTCAGATTCAGACTAGTATGGGGGGCATCAGAATTGCACCACAAGAGGAGTTCATTCTAGTCACAATGTCATCATCATAGACATAAAAACACGATAGAATGAATTCTCATTAGATACAATGGTTTAAAGACGGTTCTGATTGTACCCTGCTTTGAATAAATTAAAAGACATATTGAAAGGATAGTGTGCTTGAAAAGGATAAAGCTCGGCGATATCAAGGTGCCGCTTTTATATGGGAAAAGACAACAGATAGTTAGTCGCAGTTATTATCATCAGTTGCAATCTGTACTCAAGAAGGATTGAAACGGACAGATAAGCAGATGAGTAAACATTCTCAGCACGGGATATGACCGATGCACATTATGGAGGCCACAGTCATTCCAGCCAAAAAGAAGGTAAATGAAGAACCAGAAGAAGACATAGACTATGAAGACTTTGAAGGAGCAGCAGGAGCTACTCCAGAGTCCTCAGACACACTCTCCGGAGAGGAGGAGCCTGGGATTGGTGTCACGGATCTGCCAGGCGTAGGCCCAGCAATTGGTAAGCGACTTGCAGAGGCCGGTTACAAGACCGTTGAGGCAATAGCAGTTGCATCTCCAACCGAACTAGCAGCAGCAGGTGCCATCGGTGAGTCGACCGCCATGAAGATCATCAAGGCGGCTCGTGAGATGCTTGACATCGGATTTGAAACAGCTGACATCTTTCTGGAGAGGCGTCGGAGTGCAGGACGAATCACAACTGGTTCTAAAGCACTTGATGAGATACTGGGAGGCGGTATTGAGACTCAGGCCATAACCGAGATGTACGGTCAGTTCAAGTCAGGAAAGACTCAGCTTGCACATCAACTTGCAGTCAATGTCCAATTGCCTCCAGAGAAGGGTGGTCTCTCAGGAACTGCAATTTACATAGACACAGAGGGAACATTTCGTCCTGAGAGAATACTAGACATGGCAGTTGGTATAGGACTAGACCCCGCCAAAGTCCTTAAGAACATCATGTGGGCACGTGCCTATAACTCAGACCATCAAATATTGTTGTGCGAGCAAGCGATGGAGATGGCACCAGAACGAAATGCAAAACTGTTAATTGTAGACTCTGTGACGGGTCATTTTCGAGCAGAGTATACGGGTCGTGGAACACTAGCACCACGCCAACAGAAACTCAACAAACATCTTCATCATCTGCAACGCGGAGCAGAGATCAATAACATGGCAGTCTATATCACAAACCAGGTCATGGCCAAACCGGACACATTCTTTGGTGATCCCACATCTCCAGCAGGGGGACACATCTTGGCGCACGTTCCTCAGACAAGATGCTATCTCAGAAAGGCAAAGGGTGACACACGGATCTGTCGTCTGGTGGACTCGCCAAGCCTCCCAGAGGGAGAGGCGGTCTTCCTTGTCACCAAAGAAGGAATAAGAGACGTCTAGTGCAATGAACATATCAGTCCGACATATACCACAGTCTAGATGGTAAAGGGGCTATGAGAAGTCAGCCTGTTCAAAATAGTCTAGAATAGACTGGTTCCACTGTTCTAGTCTCTCGGGATTGGTAGGATAATTCGCATATGCCTTGTTTATCTTCTTCATTAGTTGAGCTGCCCGTTGTAACTTGAGAACCAGAGATAGTCGACTCTTCCCACGGGACAGTCGCCGAATCTTGTCAACTATACTCAGTGGGATACCATCGCCTCGATTTGCAGCCATCAGATCACCTGGTTCCAGAAGGCGTCGCTCAAAACCGAAGTTGATATCATTGTCATCAACCTGCTGCAAAAACATACGAAACACTTGAAGTGCTGCTAATCTTCTGCCAAATTCTGACAGATAGCGCAGATTGTAGTGCCACAGTCCCTCAGCTGTCGTATTCCGTCTGACGATAGCCTCTTTTGCGACCTCACCGAGTACTATTGCAGCTCTCATGCCTGGTCCGATACCTCCACCATGTATTGGATTCACCTGCAGAGCCGCATCCCCAACAAAGGCAACCCCATCAGCCACTAGACTCTTGAGAGGCCTTCTCACTGGAACTGCACCACCACCACTCTCTACGACTTGACACTCGTAAAACAGTGGATACTCGCTTCTAAATAACTCCACGAGTGCCTTTGGAGAACCTCGTCCCACACCACCACCTATGCCAACGCCCATATTGACAAACTCTGGTGCCTTTGGGAACACCCATGCATATCCACCAGGTGCAAATCGGCCTCCCAGAAAGACTCTTGCCACCTCAGGTTCTGCAAGTGGCATCTTGAGACGCACTATCTCTCTATGACATAACGCGATATCGTTCTTGTCAATCTTCGTTTCTATCAGAGGGTGGTCAAGTCTATTACGGATCACACCTGCAAAGCCACTGGCATCAACAAGCAGACTGCATCGGACATCAATGTCCTCCCCACGCTTCAAATCAGTATACCGAACTCCAACAACTCGATCCTGTTGGAGAATTGGTTCTTTCACGTGACAATCACTTCGAAATACAACACCCGCATCAATTGCCTCTCGAAGTAGTCTCTGGCCGAAGTTCAATCTATTGACTGTCCAGCCATCAAACTCGGTCCATCCTCTAACACACATCTCATTCTTTAGACTCGGAGGATATATATCAGCACCACTTATGACAGATGCAACCTCGTTATCAGATGGGAATGCAATTCCAGTCGCCTCGAAGTGCGACCGGCTCACCTCATCACCACATACCTTCTGTCCAACAAGAGACTTTGGTTTTCTATCCAATAGCAGAGTGGATAGTCGTAACTCAGCACATCTTCTTGCAGTGACACAGCCTGCAGAACCAGCACCAACCACAATAACATCAGGTCGCTTCAAGGTATGTCAAGAGTGGACTGTCTTTAGTAATATATAAAGACCAAGCCTGATTACAGGTGTTTAAAAAAGAATTACTCAGATGTTCTCTACAAGGATACTTGATTCAATGACAAGTCGGACGTGAAAAACACATGCAGACGCTGGTTGTGGTTGGTCTTCAGTGGGGTGATGAGGGGAAGGGTAAGGTCATAGACTATCTATCTGAGCACTTCGATATAGTGGTCAGATTTCAGGGTGGTAGTAATGCGGGACACACAGTGGTTGTTGGTGACCAGACCTACAAATTTAGAGTACTGCCAAGTGGGATGATACGTGGAAAAATAGGAGTAATAGGCAATGGTGTGGTGATAGACCCCGAGGTAATAATCAGAGAGATAGATGCGCTACAGGCATCAGGGCATGCTGTCAGACTAATTGTGAGTGATAGGGCACATATCACAACACCATTTCACATCCAACTAGATAGTATCCAGGAGGATTCAAGGGGGGATATGCAAGTGGGAACAACACGTCGAGGAATAGGACCAACATACTCAGATAAGGCATCGCGGGTTGGTGTCCGTGTCTGTGACTTCAAGAGTGAGATATTAACAGTACGTTGGAAGGGTATGCAAGAGAATGCGGAGACGAGAATCAGAGCTGTGGGTAAGCAGACATCACCCACGGATTCCGAGACTGGTTCGAGTCTTGTGCGATATCAGCAACTAATGGATCAGCTCAGTCAATACGTGGGGGACTGTGGAGATTTTCTTTGTTCGGCAATAGAATCGGGGGAGAGAGTGCTGTTTGAGGGTGCACAGGGCACACTATTAGATATAGACCATGGTACCTATCCATACGTCACAAGTTCTAACTGTGTTGCAGCAGCCGCCTCAACGGGTACAGGGGTGCCCATCACTTTGCTTGATACTGTTCTTGGAGTAGGCAAGGCATACTCAACTAGAGTGGGTGCTGGGCCTTTTCCCACCGAACTGAAAGATCAGACGGGCATAATGATACAACAGCGTGGTGGTGAAATTGGTACTGTCACTGGACGTCCACGAAGATGCGGATGGCTGGATCTCGTAGCACTGAGATATGCAACACGACTAAATGGTGCATCGATTCTTGCAATTACCAAGTTGGATGTACTTACAGATATAGATCCCTTGAGAGTGTGCATTGCATACGAAATGAATGGTACGGAGATACGGAATGTACCTGCAGATGCACATGCATATTCTCAGGTGGTTCCAGTCTACGAAGAACTGCCGGGGTGGGTGCTCCCGCCCGGTCAGACATGGAGAGAGTTGGCATCAAAAGGTTATGACAACCTGCCATCGAATCTTAGAGAATACCTATCTTTCATAGAGAGAGAGACTCGTGCAAGAACCGCTCTGATATCATTAGGACCAGACAGGGCAGAGACTTGTATCATAGAACGTGTCCTTGGTATCTAAATCATGCATGCTTGAACTCGATGATTATCACGGACAGTATCAGGACTGCGACTATGAGAGCAAGTAGAGGTGGCATCCAATTAAGAAACAGCCCAAAGTAATACACAATGGTCGAGGGATCAAGAGCAATCCGAATTAGATGTGCATATGCCACCAAAAACCCATAGACCGCAAATATGGGATAGAATATAGGGCCCCCACTAATGACAAGAAGTAGTGCAAGTACTGCCACCTTACTCCGTATGGGGTCAAGTATGGGAATCGGTATTGGCTCTTCATCACTGAAACTAAAATAATAGGTGATCAATACAGTGGGTATCCTCAATCTGATCAGTTGAACCACTTGAATTCCCAGTTGAAGTGACATTAACAGAATAGTATGAACTACCATGTATGCAAGTATCAACATGTTAAGTAATGGCAGTTCAGCTGTAAAAAGAGAGATACTCTGAATTATACCAAGAAATATGCAGAAGTTGATGAATAATAAGAGGGTATGCAACAATCCACCCTTTAGTATCTCCAGATGTGTTGGCATGAGTGGACCAGCTCCATGGCTATGTCTAAAAAGGCTTTCTTGACGAATACTCATCGTGCAGACGAACAACTCCTTATATACCCAACTTAAAGTGTCCAGTCTGCCGCATCTTAGTTATAGTCTTTACCACAAGGTCGGAGAACATCTGCTCGATGTTTTCACCAGTCTTAGCAGAGGTCTCGTAATGGAGTACATCAAGCCACTTGCTAATCATATCACCAGCCTCCTGTGGTACCAGTCTATCGGGTCGGTCTATCTTGTTGGCCACCACCGCAACAACTGCATTTGGGCAGACCGTCATGAATCTTGTAAACCACTCACCCACATCTAGAAAAGTCTGAGGGCGTGTCACATCATAGACAATGATGGCCATCGATGCTCCAGTCATATATCTTCGCTGTAGTTCATTATAAGAGGGCTGACCTCCAAGATCCCAGAGTACTAGTCTTGCACTCACAGTTGAATTATCAGGGAGTTGGGCGTTGACCGTCTTGACCGCAAAAGTTGTTCCTATGGTCATTATATATTGTTCACTAAAAACACCGTCCACATATCTCTTTATGCAACTAGTCTTACCGACTGCACCATCACCCAAAGAGACCAGCTTAAACATATGTGATACGGGTTCAGTACTCAACTCGGTCACCCTTTTGTGGTATCAACGTACACCCATTTAATAATTCCGAGGATATCTTCAAGACTTAGAAACATTAGCAAAGCTTTTCTTTAGCAGATTCACAAGAAAGTAAGACCCGTTCTGGATGGTGACTATAGATGGCAGAACAGTTTCTCAATAGACTGACCGCCATAGAGAAGAATATCGCAGCACTTGATGAGACTCTAAAACGGATGGTCAGTATCATGACAACGTTCACCGAGATAAGAGCAGAAGTGAAGTTGGCAAAACAAGAGATTCTTGAGGCACTCAAGAGTCGACCCATGGGAGAGGACACAACAAAGGCCACAGAAGAACTTGTCAGTCTCATGGTGACCGAGATGCAGGCGATCAAGGATCAGATAATCACATCTCTGAGTGACATCAGTGCCTCAGGCCTGCAACCAAAAGCGGAAACAGGCGCAACGAGTGCTATCACATCAAAGATTGATCAACTGTCCAAGTCCATCACAGAGAGTATGGAAGCGTTCAAGATTGACGTGATGGATTCGATACAGGCAATAGCAAGAACTGCAGAAACAATTACTGCATCTGCGCCACCAGTCTCGACTCCGCGTCATACAACCGTGACGGAACCCGAGATGGAGGTACCAACACACGCAGCTGCTTCACGACCTTCATCGCTTCCTGCAGACAAGGCAATGAAGATTGCTGAAAATCTTGAGAAGGTTGTCCAATCACTCAAAATGGGATGCCTGGCAGGAGACGTCATTGATACAATGACGTCAGCGAAGGCAGAGATAATGAAATTTGTATCCAGTGACCAGATACTTGTCAAGATCGATAAATGGGTAGGCAGTCTTGGGTCATATTCAAGACGGCATGAAGTTCAGGCAAAAGACATTGTGAGGCTGAAGAAAGAAATACGCGATGAAATATCAAAATATGCTCCTGCCTAGTCCTTTGCGCCCTCTGCAATCAGCCTCATTGTGGCAAGAACACGGATCACATCAGTTGCAGTGACTATTCCAAGTGTCATATCGCCATCTACAACAGCAATATGTCGCTTTCCAGTCTGGTTCATTAGACAGATTGCATCCCAGATATCGACATCTGGACCGATACTGACAATTGGTGTACTCATCACATCAGAAACTGTCAGACTGTGGTAGAGGCTATCTGACAGCAAATGTGCACTGATCACATCACGCTGCGTGACTATACCTATGATAGCATCACCACGAGTTATGAACAGACTGCCTATATCTTCGGCGGCCATCAACTTCGCAGCATCTACTACTGATGTCGTTTCATCAACTGTTATAATCTCTCGTGTCATAAAGTCTTTCACAAGTAAATGACGTCGTTCCACAAGCCATCACCTTGTTGCATTCATGTAGTTCGTTCTTGTGAAAGGACTTTGTTCAGCATCACCTCTGCAAGCCGGATAAAGACATCATTAATACCCATGCCAGTCTTTGCTGAGACCTCAAAGTAATCTGCCTGGAACCAGTCACGCAACATATGACCTGATTGTGTAAGTACAAGTCTCTGTTCAACTAGGTCTATTTTGTTGGCACATATTAATATTGATGCGTCAGGGCACATATCTCGAAATGTGGAGAACCAGTTGTTTGCGGTCATAAAAGTCTCAGGGCGTGTCACGTCATATACAAGTATTGCACCAGATGCATTCTTCATATACTGACGCCGAAGTTCTCGAAAAGTCGCGTGCCCGCCCATATCCCATATATTAAGACGAACCGGATGATTGACACCGCTGTGATCGACAATCTGTATATCCTTGTTTAACAGGCTCACGTTCAGTGTCTGCCTATATGTCGCATCAAATGAACCATTTATGAAACGTGCCACAAGAGCTGTCTTTCCTACTGACGCATCGCCAAGCATTACAACACGAAACTCATAGCCATCGAATTTTGGTGACTCTGTTGCATTAATCTGTGAATATCCATATCTTGTATGCATTGGCGACTACCTCAGAAAAACACCAGATACACCAAGTAATAGCTGTTATATTATATCTTATATCCTTTGTTCGCCTTAGGACTTTACAAAAGTCACCACTTCCTCCAGAAGAACTCCGGTGGACGCGGTATAGCATAGTATAGACCACCACCATGAACTCGAATTATGCTTGATGAACTCAATCTGGGATACTTCTGCAGATCAAATGAAGAATGGGTCACATGCTCCGAACTTATGCAATCAGGTACGGATCTTGAGGCCGACACCATGGATATCACATTGACGAGTCGCACCCTGTCCTTTGTAATATCTGTTCGAAATGCATGACTGCTTCTTTCTGACGACCTTCTTCGAATAGGCAGTCTGCCATTGTCACCACCCAGTTATGAGCAAGCGGCAATTCTGCCATAGTGCTAAGTGGAAACATCAGTCAGTGGACTCGGGAACTTGACTTGCTCTTTTAATAGGTAGGTATATCTCAAACGCAACAACTGGTCGTTCAATGTTGAAGTTTTCCAAGACTTGAGGTGAGACCTCTCCAAAGTATCCCACGACCTGATTGTCCACCAAGACCTGCCCTGCACGCCCCTTGATTAATGAGTCATCTGCGTCAGCCGCTTTAAAGCTGAACGCACGCTCAAGTCCCAGATTTGTTAGCATAAAACTTAGATGCTTCATGAGGACCGTCAGATCTACTCTGGTGTCTGATAACAGGGCACAGACGGCAGTATGCTGAACACACCTTGTTTCAGCATCGGGAGAGGGTAAGACAATATCTCCAACTTCAAAGACACTGTGTGGTAACTCCGCATGCTGGTTCTGGGCAAGGAAGTCGAGGAGTATTGGTAAAAGAGAGTTTCTGAGTACGGAGTAATCACGACTCTTGGGGTTGCCTGTGATGATCATGGGACGCTCTCTAAGCATCTTTGTGCTGAGAATATCCGGTGAGGTCATGACATAACTCAGTATCTCTTGATAACCTGCACCCACCATCAGATCGCGTACCTTGTTCTTTATAGTAGTGATAGGCAACAGACTACCAATCGTCATTGTTCCTGGAAAAGTGGACTCGATTCCATCGAAACCATATCCAATAGCTATGTCCTCAAAAACATCAACAGGATGCATCACGTCCGTTCTGAATGCGGGGACATCGACACTTATCACACCCTTCTTTGCCACCCGTACACCATAGCACATCCTCTGTAGACACTCGGAGATCTGTTCGTCTGAGAGGGCAAGCCCTGTGATTCCATTTGCATCAGCGGACTTTATCTTCATGTTTCGCGGAGTGAGGTCGGGAGTCTCCATTTTTGTACCGTCGGGATATAAGACAGTGACGGACTCAATCGCGCCACCACGTTCAGCTACACTGGTGATCATGATATTCAGTGCCTGATTTACAGTCTCCAGATGTGTCCCAGTCACCTCAACAAACAGATCATGTGTTGCTTCAGTCACTCTACCCAGGTCATTACTGTTGATTATTGGTGGAAGACTGAGTATCTGACCGCCTGAATCTACAAGCAGGGGCCATCTCTTGAAGTGAGAGATTATCGGGCCGTATAGTATACCTTTGTCGTGTTGCGTCAGGATTGTTGGACCATCCATTATCACTTCGTGACCAAGTGGTACGAACCGAATCTCCTCAGGCCGCCTCAATTCATAACAGACAGGAAACGTAATGTCGCTATAGACATACAGGCCTATACTGGCCTTGCGTCTATTACGTCCATGAGTAGAGGTGAGCGCCTCCTGGAGATGCATATAGTCCTTGATGATACTATCAGTCAAGGCCACACCTCTTACAATGCCGCATGCAATATAGGGTCGGATCTTGTCCAGTCCTGCACCAACACGGATCTCTTTACCTGACTTTGTCACGTCGTAGTGTGGAAGACCCTTTCTCACGCCCATGAATGCTCTCAGAACTCTAGCAACGCCTTCATTCGATAGCATGTCAGGACGATCTGGATTGACCTCTATGTCAATAGTATCACCATCCACTCGTTCGATCTCTGCCTTCAATAGGAAGAGCTGGTCTTCTAACTCTTGTAGTGTCACTTGCCTGCCAATTAGACTCTGAAGCGCGCTGATGCTACATTCAATTATCATTCATCTCACCTCCGAAAGTGTGCCCTGCGAATCCAATTCAGATCCCGTGAGTGAAGCTGTCGAATGTCACTGATTCCCATCGAGGCCATGTAGAGTCGGCCTGAACCAATACCCCATGCCAGTACTGTGTCCTTGATACCCAGTGGTCGTACGACTTCAGGCCGGAAAATACCGCCTGGTGCGACTTCTATCCAACCGAGTGTCTCATGTTTGGCGTATCCTTCAACACTTGGTTCAGTGAATGGAAACTGACCAGGTTTAAACTTCACTTTCTTTACACCCACACGTCGGCATATCTCCGTGATATAGCCCATAAGATCCCTCAGTGTCAAGCCACGATCCATGATGATACCCTCACACTGATCAAACTCCATTGCATGTCTGGCATCAACATTCTCAGAACGAAAGTTGCGGTCGATGATGAACATCTTTTGAGGAGGTTCACGATGCTCCCTCAGGTATCTGACAGATACTGCAGTGGTATGTGAACGAAGACAGAGTCGTGTTGTGACATCTCGACTAAACGTTGATCCCCAGCCTGTTGAACCGGTCTCCCAACCTTTCTCATGAGTAGCCTTCACTGCTCTGTAGTATGCCTCGTCCTTTATCACACCATGATCATATGGTTGTGCAACCCTGAACTGGTCCTGCACCTCTCTAGCAACGTGGTCCTGAGGTACGAAGAGTGCATCATTATTCCAAAACTCCATCTCAACATAAGGACCATACCACTCTGTAAAACCGAGTCCAACTAAGATCTCTTTGAGCCAGTCGTTGAACTCGGCATAGGGATGTTTTCTACCAAAATGCGAGTATGGAGGAATAATCTCGACATTATAGGAACGAAACTGTTTACCGACCCACGCTCTACTTGACAATATCTCAGGAGTCAGGTCACCAATACCCTCTTCGCTCTCTGCAAGTAGTTTTGCAACAACATCGCGCCGTTCACTGATCAGTGATACCTCAAGTATCTTTACAGTGTTGGTGGTGATGAGTGAACGCTCCTTGGCCTGTCTGATACCCTCGACAAGCCCGTCAGGGGGCTGACTCACACCCTGCCTAAGTTGAGTGAGCACCTGTATAAGAGGCGTCATAGTCTGCGCCTGTTGTGCAATGAGTACAGTCTTGTCACCAACTCGGGATATATTGAGCCATCTGAGCCGTCGTGCCCAGCTGATTGCAATTCCTCTCTCTCTATCATCAAGGCCGGCAGTTGTCATTGCAGAGTCAAGTTCTGACTCACCGCCCATACTCATCACCGCATCAAACAGACGCACCTCAGGTAGTCCCTTCTCTGCATATACTCGCCCCTCATCAGTTAGAGCATATGACTCGGCATCTCGAGTTCTCAGAGTAACCAAATTCTTCACGGAGAGTGAATTTAAAATTGACACCACACGATGTTCTCTCTCACGGAGTTGTTCCGCTAGTGTAGTCGAACTAATATTGCCGTCTGAATGCTGCATCAACACGGAGAGAACACGACGTTCACCCTCTGTCAACTGCACCTGTTCAACCATTACTACACACCTCGAGACATTTGGGGACATACGATGGACCGACTAGTATACCTGCAACTGCAGAAAGAGACGCCCTCACAGGGGCATTATAAATTGGCACGGATCCATCCGTCCTTCACCGGACTTGGTTGCGGCATCAAGTCCCTTTTTAATGTGTCGCCGTGTGGTTTAGCTGATAGAACAACAGTAATACAGCTCCACAGAAACGACAGGACTCCGTTGTGGTCGCAATACCATGTCGATAATACAAAGAGTATATGGTCCAGGACATTGTTCTAGTGGTTATGATCATGGCGAGTCCTATGACGCCAAGTACGATTACATAACGTTAAAATGCAGTGTGAATCGGCCGCATCTGTTGTAATAGATGATAACGAGTATGACAGTCCAATCTGTTAAAAAGTCCGAAGGTGAGTCAGTTGAGTTTCTCAAAATACCAACTTAAGAAGAAGATTGAAACACTCAAACAATATCAAGGCCGCCATAGTTCATTCACTACACTGTACATACCTCCCACAAAGAGCCTCACTGACGTCATCTCTTTCATTCGGACAGAGGTCGCAGGTGCAGAGAACATAAAGGACAAGACCAACAGAAAGAACGTGCAGGACAATCTGACAGCAATACTGAACGAGTTGACAAAGATTCGGCAGTTACCAGAGACAGGGGTTGCATTCTTTTTTGGTATTAAGGACGTCGGAGGCACCCCCATTGAGATACGAGAGATTGTGGTGCCACCTATGCCCATATCACAATTCATCTACCTCTGCGGACGAGAGTTTGACACATCCGAACTGCAGAGGATGATTGAACCCAGGAGTATGGTTGTGATTGTACTGATTGAGGGAGGTAAAGTCACCATTGGTTATCTGCGTGGAAAACAGATTGAACTTGTTCTCGATGAGGACTATTACATAATTGGCAAGACCCGTGCTGGTGGACAGAGCGCACGTCGTTACGAACATATTCGTGATGAACGAATGCTAGAGTTCTTCAGACACGTAGGAAGACGATTGAGTGAACTGTTGCTGGACAAGCTAGATACTGTTGATGCAATTGTACTAGGTGGTAATGTCATCAGAGCACAGGAGTTCTTAGAGAAGGGTGAGATAGACTATCGTGTCAGAGAGAAGATAGCCAACACTATGATCCCGGTGAGTATTGTTGACGAGACCGGCCTCTATCTTGCTATGAAGGAGGCCTCTCGAATACTGAAAGACACCGAGATATATGCAGAACGAGTGGCATGGGACGCATTTATGAGTGACTTGATGAAGGGCAGCAATATAGTCACCTATGGCAATGAACAGGTCCTCAATGCACTCAAGGAGGGACGTGTTGAGACCATACTGATCTCAGAGGACTCGCCAATGCTGGACACTGTGATAGAGGAGGCACCCAATTATGGTACAGACGTCCTTGTCTTTTCATCGCAGACAGAGTCTGGTCAACAGATCAAGTCTTTTGCAGGAGGGATAGCAGCCCGTCTGCGATGGTAAATTCGGGTCACTCAGTCCTTAGGTGGTGAGGGTGTATCGATCAGCGCCTGTATGTCACTGGTCCAAGTCGACAACTCTCTAATGATCTCTTCAAGATAATCGTGTAGCACTTCATAATATCGATGCAAAAGATGGGAGGGTAGACTCTTCTGTCTCTTAACATAGTCATGGACTCGTGCTGGCAGTCCTGTTGACCACTTGCTAAGCATGACCTCGACTCGCCTGTCAGTGAGCACGCTTCGTGCCATTTTGTTGTCTATGCCCATATTTATCAAGGATTCGACTGCCTTCTCGATGCTAATCACTGTTGTGACAAGTTCCTTAGCATCAGCCCGGGTATCACCATCAGAGGCAGTGTAATAAGCCTCTTTCAGCCGCCGCTTTGCATCGGTCACAAGACCCTGAAAATCATCTAACTGACGCATATGCTATCTTATGACTAATTATGAGATTACTTTTTTGGGCCAACCATTATCACTGAGAACAGAACAGGATACTTCACAGAAGTACGTTCGTCACTTAACACTCAAGTCACATAGAAGCACGTCTGCCATATTTGATAGTGGCTAGCGATTAAAAAGGACTGGAGGAGTATATCATATTTCATCCTCTATAAGAGTGAGGACAGCCACCACCTGAACCGTATGGACACTGATTGCATTTGCTACGCTCTGGTGATGGTCTGGGTGAGCGGCCCAAGAACCACACCTCATCTAGACGATCAAGAATCTTCAGTATTTGCTCGGTTCTAAACCGTCTTGAAAAGACATGACCATGTCTACAGTCGATACAATATCGAGAACGCTCTCTGCGTTGACATGTGCGGGCCACATCTTGTCTGCAGTACACCACCACAAGCAACGTATGTCTGCATGATGCACCCATCTCCATCAGTGCAAGTGCATAGAGTCCAGCCTGAAATACATCCTCCTCACGTGGCGTTCGGGGTATATTGTTCTTTACAAACTTGTATTCTACAACCATGTCTAAGATGGGTAGGTCTTTGATATGAAGAACTGCCTGATCAAACCTGCCATGAAACTGATGTGTTTTAGACACAACCATCTGTTCGCAGAAGAGTGTATATTGACCAGTCATGCCGTCGTACTGCCGCCTGATGAAGGACTGAATGTCTGTCTGTGCGGGTACAGCACTTCGAATTATTGAGACAGGACGAGAGATGAACAGACCAGAGAACGATGTGCCAACTATGAGCACAAACAAGACGAATACAAAGAGCAGAACGGACTCTAGAAGAGGACTCAAGGTATCGCCACCCAGACCCAAGCGAGCCCGGCCAGAACTGCCAACACGATAAGTACAATTTTGACTCGCCACATGCGCCTTCGCGTCTTCACCCACGGGGTCACCTTTGAATGTAAGAGGCTTCCCACAATTGCCGCCTCGGAAGTGTCCGCGTCAATGAATTCACGAAGATATAGCCTATATTCACATATCATCTGAAGTCTTAGATCAGATACGTCACGATATCTGACCAATGTACGTCTGTCAGCTCTCACCTTCGGTCGTATGGTCGTATGTATGTCGATTCATAAGGAGCACGGATATTATTCAGAACAGAGTATATACTAGCGAAGACAATAATAGGTTTCTTTATATTATTGTTGGCCCAAAGCAATAGTATACTGTTGAGGGAATTATTTCGAGGTTGAATCATAAAATGCCAGATGAAAATCACTATGAGGGTGCAACGGCCGGCCGAGTAGTTGTCTTTGATGACTCGCAAAAGATACCATTTCCGGCCCAGTTTAGAGATGCAATAGGCACAAAATCTGCACTCATGGTCATGATATACAAGGACAGGATGGCAAAGATATTTCCTATCGATGCAAAAGAAGTCAAGTTTCTATCAATAGAGATCAATAAGCTGAGCAATGATTTTTTGACACGCCTGAGTCAGGTCTTTAAGAATGCCGGACTTGTGGATCTGCTGTTCTCAACGGGGGTCTGTCTCAGAGGGACCCGCTGCTTTTACGAGTGTTATTTTGCATCAGAACAACTCACAGTACCAGTCAAGGAACTCAAGGATTCGCTTGAGAAACTTGACGGCGTGAAGGTTGTGATAGTCGAGAGCGTAGCCAAATAGATGTTCATTCATCATATGGCTTACGCACAGAAAGTAGTTGAGCCGTCAGAGGAATTATTTTGCAAGACGTCACCTGGATAACGGAACTGATATTACAGGGATACTTTGGGTTGTTTATTGCCTGTCTTGTAATCAACATGATACCGTTCTTGAGTCCAAGCAACATGGTACTTGCGGGCGTCGCCTCATTGATCCTTCCCTCACTAGGATGGGTCCAGATTGGAATAATTGTCGCCACTGCAGCTACACTGGCTAAGACCGTCCACTATGTGGTAGTCAGAGGGTCACGAACAGTAGTGTCGGAGGAGCGATTAAAAGCGCTTGAGAGAGAAGAGGCACGTGTCAAGAGATGGGGAGCGCTTGCATTGTTTATTGCTGCGGCATCCCCAGTACCAGACGATCCATTAATAGTATATGTTGGACTGACAAAATACAGTCCTTTTAAGTTCATACTGATCTATTTTGCAGGTAAGGTCTCTGTCACACTTGCTGGTGCACTGATTGGGTACAATGTAGGAACATACTTTGAAGCTGCACCTGTAGTAGTTGCATCTATTGCACTCACAGCAGTCATCACGGGATGGCTATTAAGACATCGAGGGTCTAGGGAGAATACAGAGTCTGGAGGACAGGCCTGAAACAAGGCTGTGTGAACAGAACGACTCACCTGTCGTATATAGTTTTATCAGCAAGTCTTAAGTTGAGTAGGCACAGTCTCTGTAAAGCGAGAAGAGAGCATGGCTGGTACAAGTACCATTGAGACTAAATGTGAAAAGTGTGGCAACACGTTTGAGGCAACTGTAGTAGACCATCTTACACTCGTGTTAAATGAGGATCTTGAACTTGCTAAGGCACTGAAGACAGGACGTATCAACAGGGCCCAGTGTCCAAAGTGTAAGAAGGTGACCTATATCGAACGTAGTATAGTGATCAACTTTGAGCCTCAGAATCTCATCGTATTCTATGACAAGAACGCCTCAGATGAGGCTGTGCGTCAAGAGATAATGAGTAAATATGAGAATGTGACAAGGTTCAATGAGATCCTTGAAGAGGCCCGCAGCGACATCGAATTTCAAATTGTCAGTAGTGCAGAGAAACTCAAGGATCTCATTGATGAATATCTTAAACAACGCATCTGATACTATAGACGCCTCTTTCCAAGCAGGAACTCTTCAACCCAGAGTTCTGCCTCATGAGAAGTTGCCGATCTTGGAGGCTTTTTGAAACTGTACGCAGAGACTGCCTCTAGAGCACCAGCAATACCACGTCGCAGAGCAAGTTTTGTTCCACGAATTGCATCTAGTAGTATGGGTCCTGCATTTGGGCCGTCTGTGACCTCTACACGAATGTCTATAGTCACGGGAGCGCCACCAAACTGTTTACCTTTGATGTAGAAGTAGGACTCCCGTCCATTGTTCAGGAATGGCACATAGTCAGATGAACCAGCTACGATTGGTGCCTCGTATGGTAAGTCCTGGCTGACTGCGGCACTCTTGATTACGCGTTTTCTCAATCTACCTCTATAGTGCGAGTCAAGGGACTCTGCACCACCACCAACATCCAACTGATAGCTCTTCTCAACCTTGACACCTCTTGCCACGAGAAGCTGAAGAAGGCTTCTGTGAAGTATCGTAGAACCGAGCTGATCCTGAATGTCATCACCTACTACTGGCAGACCATGTGTCTTAAACTTCTGACTCCATGCTGGATCTGACGCAATCTGAATCGGAGTACCATTGATGAAGGCACAGCCCGCCTCGATAGCAGCATTTGCGTAGAACTCAGTAGCCTGCTGAGAAGAACCAGGCAAAAGATTGAGAACGATCTCGGCACCGGACTTTTTGAGTTCTTGGACAACATCCACATCTGGTGCCGTTGAGATCTTGATCAGGGTCTGCAGGTTCTCATCCACCCCATCAAGCACGGGACCTTTGAGAACTCTGACACCTGTAGTAGGCACATCTGCAAAACGCATCACATTGTTTGGTTGGGCAAATATGGCCTCTGCAAGATCAACTCCGACCTTCGCCTGCGACACATCAAATGCTGCCACAAAGCGTATGTCACTGACATGATAGCCCCCGAAGTCAGGATGGGTCAGTCCAATTGATTCATCTGCAATTGTACTATTCTTGTAGTACTCAACGCCTTGAACTAGAGCACTGGCACAGTTACCAATTCCTACAAGGGCTACCTTTATGCTATCCATACAATTCACCTCAATTTATTCTGACCCTTAGGACTGCACAACTGTCTCAGGCTGGACTTATAAGTCATTCTACAGTCATATAATAGCTGGATACCTGTGTCTTATCGCTAATACAAAGAGATGTCAATATGGTGAGACCAGTATACTATTAACCGGACACATAATAAGTGAGTACTCCCTCCACATAAGTCATTGTTATAGGGGTATACTATCGCGTAAAGCCATTGCAAATCTTTATGAATAATTGTGCATTAAATATATAGTGGACGGTTGGTAGAATAATCATACTCCTTCCGTTCCTCTGCAGAATGACTCTCTACACTCTGATGCGGATGTGGTTGTTGAAACAACCATAACTCGGAGTCGAATGGAGAGTTGCAAGAACTGTCGCAGAAGATGCACTAATGCGAACTTCTATGATTAGAAATTCGCTTCTCACCAGATGGTTCAGAGAAAGGTGCACAGCGGCAAAGAGGAGTCCACTTCACGCTTATATTTGAGGGTGTGGCGTGTGCCAGAGGTCTACCACCGTCCACCACGAAAGTTCTCTCAAAGTAGTGCATTATTGGTCGATTTCTTGTTCCATCATCCTTAAAGCAGAAGCATATTCTAACCATTAACTACAGAAAGACTAAGAATTGTGTCTCGTAGAGTGGCTCCTAAAAAGAGTCTGACTTCTTGACACCTTTCTTTGCTCTGCTGAACTTGACAATAGAGCGTGAATACATCATGATTCGAGATCAAGAGCCTATTGTTGTCACAATTGCTGATCTCAAACCACGAATGAGGAACCTGACTGTATCTTTCAAGGTCATGAGCAAAACAGAGACTCGTGAGGTGACCTCACGTGATAGTGGAGAGGCTCACAAGATCTCCGATGCAGTCATTGGAGACAACACAGGAACAATCATAATGCCTCTTTGGGACGATATGATTCAGAGTCTTGTTGAGGGTAATACCTACCGCCTCGAGAATGGATATACATCTCTATTCCAGGGACATCTAAGACTGAACATTGGACGATATGGTAAGATCAGTCCATCTGAAACACCAGTCTCCGATGTGAAGACAGACATAGACATGTCTGCACAAGAACATCAACAGTTTCGTAGACGACCGCGCCGACGTAATTTCCGAGGAAACAAACGAGCATACAATGTGCCCGGTATACGGCAGGAACGCCATAATAAAACAAGAAATAACCAAAGAGAATTTAGACAGAAAAGAAACAGAACTAAGACTTCTGAGGGTGAACAATAAGAGGAGTGATCTCTGCACTAAGCACTCATATTTTTCAAGAGGACTCCATAACCCCCATTTTAATTCTTAGTTATGATGCATAAGGAGAATGGAGCCCTCTATAAGTTTGTATTGAGTTATCTGTTCGGATATGGCCCACATTGCTCTCGCCATATCAGCCATTAGTAGGTGAGAGAAGTTGCAGATCTCTTGAGATATGGCTGCAGCTGCTATTATAATAGATGGAAACATATACACAGTCGGATGCGTGACATGTATCCGTGTAGGGAGGACCATGTATCATGCAGAAACAGGGTGTCGACTTCTCATGAGTAGTTCAATAACGTCTACCACATCTATTTTGCCCCCGACCGGTTCCTGTCCAACACCAAGATTCATTTGACAGAATGGACATGCAGTTGCAAGTAGATCTGCATTCACAGTCATCGCATCTCGAACACGCCTTGCAGCTATTCTTTTTGACAACTCAGAGTCAAAAGATCTCAGTCCACCACCAGCCCCACAACATATGGCTGCATGTCTGTTAGATCTCATCTCAACAAGAGTGACTCCCTCTATGGACTTGAGTATCTCACGAGGTGGTTCATATATACCAAGTTCACGACCCATATGGCATGGATCGTGATAGGTCACTCGGACTGGTTCTTTAGACCGACCAGGGAGTAATGTGCCACTATTTAGTACATCATGGGCAAACTCGACAATGTGTTGAACCTCAGGAATTGTCACATCCAGTTGAGGGTAGTCCTCACGCAATGTCTTGAGACAGCCTGCACAGGACACCACAATCTTCTCTGCACCGGTAGCCGATACTGCGGCTGCCAATCGTTTTGCAGCCCGAATAGCACCATCAACTCTTCCAGTTCGAAACATAACGGATCCGCAGCAGGGTTCTTCAGCCATGACTGCAAAGTCTATACCTGCTGCTCTAAGAACCGATGCAGTGGCAATCGCAGTCTGAGGCAAGCGCATAGATGCAGTGCAACCAACAAAGTATAGGACCTTACCAGAGGTTGGAACACTGAAACCAAGCCGTGAAAGCCACTCGCGTTTTTGATGTGTTCCAGTCATTTCGTAGGGGCTATCGAACTGAAGAACTCGGCTGGCAATCAGGTCACGCGCCTCATTGGGAATATCTGAGAACAGTGCTCGAACCCTCTCAATCGCCTTTGATGCATGAAACTCCGCAGGACATATCTTTGCACAGTTTCCACAGAGTGTGCACGTGAACAGAGATCTTGCATTCATTGGAGTCTTTTCTAGTACACCATCCATGAGCGCGAGCGCAATCATGATCTTTCCTCTCATGAAACTCGTCTCAAAACCTGAAGACTCACTCCACACAGGACATATGCCATCAAATCCTCGTTCTTGATATACTGCATCACGACATAGACCGCACCTTCGACATTGCAAAAATTCCTCTCTCAGAGCATTCAAATCAATCATATCCATTCTAGATGCCTCCAAGTACACCTGGATTCATGATGTTGTTCGGGTCCAATGTCTTTTTGAGCAGTCGCAGAAGGTCAGCATACTCTCCAATCTCGGAGATCACGTGGTGCCAGTATGGTGACCTTTTGAGCAGTCGCAGAAGGTCAGCATACTCT